>JAABUO010000083.1_pt1 | contig 263697 bp, 102 predicted proteins | sample 5559291 | NCBI WGS metagenome assembly JAABUO01 (sample SAMN10711878, study PRJNA513372) | rock metagenome | isolation source: Antarctica rocks | place: Antarctica: Victoria Land, Finger Mt sud
AATATTTTTAGATTAAATATTTATTCTCTATAATATCGAAAGAAAAATATTAATTGTCTTTATCTTAAATTAAATAAAGTTCTTAAAACTATTAAAATAAGAATTTTGTAACAATTACAATAGACTAAATTAATATTAGTAAAAAATTATATATAGATTTTTTTTTTTTTAAATTTATACTTGATTTAACACCTCTAAGAATCTATGCAAGCTCTATATACTTTTGCGATTTTTAAATTTAACTAATTACGAATAGACGAACAACATTAGCGTTTACTTGTCTAATTATAATTGACTGAAATTCGCGATCGCAATTTCGTTCGTAATGCTTCGTTATAACAACGTCGCGTCTTCGTCTTCTATATCGTGATATTCGTAATACAAGAAAATTCTTTAAACGAAAACTCTATAAATTTAAGAGAGATTTAAGCATTGTTAACGATATTGTTATCTAAAACTATTTTGGTAAATTAGTAAATAAAATTATTCGTATTGTCGCAATAACAAATCTTGTTTCGTCTAATAATTATCTTAAATTTGTAATATTATTTTTCTATTGCATTTGAGCTCTTTTTTGTCGTTGTATCGAACATGTTAGAAGAACGTGTTACTTAATTATGCGTTTTTGATCGCATTTGCATGTGTTCGTTGTAACATTAAAAACGCAACGTTCGCATAAAAACCAATTAAAATTAATTTTGCTCATTCTTAATTAAATGAAAAGTAAATTGTGTAATTTAAGACGATTTGAAGTTATAAGTAGATATTTATTGCTCGCATTTGTCGTATATTTAAGTTAGCATTTTGCAATTATATTTAGTTAATTCTTTATACGTTAATATGTTGACGTTGTTTACAAAGCTCGTTACACTAATTTGTAATTTAATGTTGTCGCATTATTTCAAAAGATTTGCGTTATAAAACAAATATAATATTAAAAATAAAAAGAAATTTTGCGATATATTAACGTTTTATTTCTCGCTTTTTTATTGTATAGTTCTTGATAATTAATGTAATGTGTTATTTTTTTTAAATTTTTTTTACTTAATTAAGTAAACGAGTTAAAACTTTTCTTTTTTTTTTATTATAAAGTAATTTAATGTGCGACACATTATTGAATGTATTAAACACATTTAAATTTAGAAAAGAAATTACTCTTTTCTTTTAATTACTTTATATTGTGTGCATCTTTTTAATAATTAATTGTAATATTATATTAATTAAGCGTTGTCTTCTAAATTTTATTTGTATATTAAATAAAGTATTATGTGCTTTTACAACGTAGCGAAGACACTTTAATATTATTGATTTTAACATCTTATTTAGCGTATTAAGCAATGTTATAAATCTAAAAAACGATAACTCTAAATAGTTTTTCTTTTTTAATTTTCGCAACATTATTATAATTGTCTTTTTAAAATAAGACAATTACATTTCTTTCTTAATGTATTTATTAAACAAAATTTTTATCTATTTTAAAATGACGCAAACTAGTTGTCTTAACGTTCGATTAATTATTTTGTTAATTTCAAATGTCTTGTTTGAAGTTGCTTTATGTGTTGTTTTTATTATTTCGCACTTTAACATAATCTTGTCGTTCTTTATTAAAAATAAAAATAGAATCTCTCTATATTGTTAATCAAAATCGTGAGTAAAAGAGAAAAGTAAACTTAAAATATCGCTTCGATTTTGTCTTTCGCAATTGTCGTTATCTTAATGTTCGTTCTTAATAATAAAATTGTAAGTTTGATAAATATATTTATTATTGCGTTTTTAATTTAATTCGCTATTTTAAACAAACTCTTCGCAATATTCTTCGAAGTTTACATCTAATTGCGAAATTTATTTCTCTTATGTTTTTTAAAAATTCTGTCTTTTTTGTCGTATACTTGAACGTACATCTTTTAATAACAAGAAATGCGATATTAACGTCGCAATCTTTTAATCTTCTTAATTACGTTAGTGCATTTTTGCATTTATTTAGATTTAACTCTTTCGTGCGATCTCGCTTACGAAATAAAGTCTTTAATAATTTTCTTTAAAATTCTAAATAACGCAATTATATATTCGTTAATACTCTTTTGTTCTATTATAGCGTCTAATAATAATTCGAGTAATAGTCTCTTTAATATATTGTCAAATTTCTCTATATTTATAACTTTTCAATTTTGTCTAAGATAACGTATAAACTTTATTTACGTTTTAAGATTTAGCATTGTCTTAATTAACAAATAATTTAACGAACTTTTTATCTTTTTGTTTATGTCGCAATATATTAATTAATTTGTTGTCTTTTTCGTAACAAATAACAAATCGATTGTGATTCGTATTTTTTAATAATTTTTTATTATAATATTGTGTAAAAGCTTTAATGTAACATTAACGAAGCGCATTATGTTTAGCAAATCGTTAAATACTAAATGTTGTCTAAAATATAAAAAGCTCGCTTATAAAAAATAATGCAAATTAAAGTTCTTTATTATAACGCTCTTGTTTTTTATGCGTAATGTTTGCTTTATTGCGTCAAGATTATCTTTATTAATTATATTGTTATAATTATCGAAAAATAAATTGTAAACGTTATAAACATTAATAAGATTTTGTTTAATAATATTGTTTTTACGTTTTTAAAATATTATATGTTATATTAATTGTTGTCGTCAATGTGTTTGTTAATATAAAAGCATATACGTTTGTTATTATTTACGAATGTAAAATTTAAGCATTTTAAATTGTATATTCTTGTCTTAATATAATATTGTTACGACTCTTGTATTACTAATATATTGTATTTTTTTATTTTATTTTTCTAAAGTAACGCTATTATTATTTTGCTTCTTAATTTATAAATATTGTACTATAATATTCGAAGCTCATTTCGTATTTTTATTATAATTTCTTTTTTATATTTATCTTTGTATATATTAAATTCTTTATCTCTTGCATAAAGAACATGCTTTGTAGCAACGACAATATTACTTTATTATTAATTTGCTTTATTAGAGTAAACTAACTCTTTATTAGACTAGTCGCGTCGAGTTGAGTTATCAAGTTCGAGTCGAGTTCTTGACTCGCCAAGACTTGATTTGGGTCAAAAATCTTAACTTAAGTATTTGAGTTAAATCAAAGAATAAATATGAAGTACTTAGCGTATAACTTGACTCGACTCGCCAAGACTCGAAAAATTTAAATTATTTTTAAAAAAGTGCATTAATTAACTTAATCAAGTTGATTAATTTAATTGATTTGTTTATAATTTTATATAGTAATGCATTAAGATAATGCATTTGTACGTTATTTGTGCGTTGTTATTTTTAAACTATTTTTAGTAATTCAAATAATGCGAATTTTTTTAAAAATAGAAAATCTTAGCATTTTGACGTCATTTTCGATTGCTTGGCGAGTCGATTAAGTCGAGTTAAAAAATCGTTGATTCGAGATCAATTTTAAGTTGAGTTAAGAGATTGATATCGAGTATTTAAGTTGAGCTAGAATGTTAATATCGAAATCTAGCCCAACGATTAGTCTACTCTTTATTAATTTGTCAAAACGCTTTTTTTTAATTAGTTGTTAAATAACGCTTTTTGTTATTATTATAAGAATGCTTTGCATATAACTCGTTTATATCGAACGATTTATTGTTGTTTCTATTGTTTTTCGCTTTGTTCTCTTGTTCGTAATTTAAACAAACAAGATTTTATTTCTTAATATTATTAAAATTAAAATTGTTGCTTTATTTGCTTCGATCGCTTTAATAACGTAATATAGAAACTTTATCTTTATTGTCTTTTTAATTTTAATTTTTTCTTTTTATTTTTTAAAACATTTAAAATCGAATGTCTTGTAAACTTTCTTACAAACGTTATATTTTTACTTGAAAACATTTTTTTAATAAAAATATTAATGAAAGCAATAATTTTGCGCGCAATATGCGCATTGCTATTCTTTCTTACACTTATATATAAAATGTTTATACTTTTAACATTTTATGCATTGTTTTGTTTTGCATTCTTTATTATAATATTTTGCAATCTTTATGTTTAACTCGTAAATTACGCTTAATTATATTAATTTATTTGTTGTTTTTGCACAATTTATTTATATTACGATTAAGACGTATTTTTTCTTGTTAATTTTTTTTGTAAACTAAATTATCTTTTTAATTTTTTAATTTTAATGCATTATCTTGCATAATTTTATTATTATTTTTGCTCTCTTTTTCTTTATATTTTTCTTTGTATTTTAATTTTAATATTATACATTACTATTTTCGCGCGCTTTTAACGTATAATTGTTGTTATTAACATTTTTTTGATTTGAAAATCGTTAAACTTTAATATTGTTTTGCTACTTCCGTTATTTATTCGAAAGATAATAATTTTTTTGAAGCGTCTTATCTCTTGTATATTTTTTCGCGCTATCAATGTCTTAACGATGTCGAAATCGCGCATTAATGTTATTATTTTCGCAACGCTTATTTTGTGAACTTTTTTTATCTCTTGTTCTTCTTTGATTTATGTTATTAACTTTATCTTTTTAGTTAATTGTCGCATTAAAGATGTCTATTCGACGCTCTCTTAATTATTTATTTGCTTCATCGATAATAAGTTTTTCGTTATCGTCGCTTATGTGTTTGTTAATTGCATGTCTCTCTTTATCTTTTCGACTCTTTTTATTTAATTAATTGTTTTTTTTTAGTTTTTTCAATATTAAGATTAAGTCGATTCGCTCGTTTTTCGCGAGAGTTTCGCTAAGACGTCGCGTCAATTTCTCGATTAAAAAACATTATTTTGTTAACGTTATTATCGAGATTATTTTGAACGCGTTTCTCTTCATGGATTTATAGAGTTTTCTAATATTTATTATTTTCGTTTTTATGTTTGTCGCAATTTGCATTAATTCGCGTTAAAGCGCACTAGATGTGTCTTAATTACTTGTTAACGTTGCGTTAATTATGTTTATTTAATTTTGACAATCGAGATAAATCGTAAGCGTTATTGTTAATAAGATTTTCTCTCTTGCCTCTTCTCGTATAATAAAATAGTAGAATATCGATTTTCGTAGACTTTTCGTATATTGTTATTTCTATAGAATTATATTATATTATTTTTTTAGCAATATTTGCTTTTTGCGTTTTTGCTCTTAAATTAGCAATTAAATTTTAATAATATTAAAAATAATTTTTAAATTTTGTCTTATATTTGTTTTTGTAATTAATAGTATTATTGTTTTCTCTCTTATTTTATAACTTATAAAAATTATTTTTTTGCGTAGAATCTAAAATATTAACAAGATTGTATAATATATTGTCTAATTTTTCTATTCTTAAATAATATTTTGCAAACTTTGTTAAAACTTTATTGCAAATCTTAATTACAATATATGTCGAAAAGTAAATATTAACTCTTATTATCTTCTTTAGATATTTAAGATAATTAAATATTGTATTGAATACTTAAAATTTTAAATAAATATCTATATTAATTGTTTGCGAAACTATAAGAATATATTTGTAGAAAAAATTTAGTATATTGCTAATAAGCAAAACTAAGTTCTACTTGCTTTTGTTAAGTTTAATTTGTTAAATCTTTAAATTTTAAAAATATTTCTCTATTTAAAGATTAATGTGATTGCGTAATTAATATACTTAACAAAGTATAACATAGATAGAATTTCAATAAATAGAAATATTTTGTACTAGTTTTTGTAGTTTTTTATTAATTTTCTCTTAAAAGATTCTAAATCGAAACAAGTATTAAGCTAAGTTATTAATAATAATTATAAAAGCGCAAATCTAATAAAATTAATATATATATTATTTTTTTGTATTATTACAAATTTAAATATTGTTTTAATTATACTAGATAAGTCTATGTTTCTTGCAATATTTTAAAGTTGTTTATTCTCTAATTGTACAACAATATTGTTATTTGCTATTTTTAATTTTATAATCGAAATAAAATCTTAAGTTACAAGATTAATAACATAAGTTAAACAAGATACAAAGTTCTATTATTTGTTCTATTAAATTTTTTGTTAATTTAAGATTTTTTCGAGTTTGTTTTTAAGTATATTGTTATTATTTATATTATTGATAATAATCTCAAGAAATTTGTCTTTAATCTCGAAAGACTTTAAAATTTTTATAAGTTTTAATATTAATTAATAATTTATATACTCGATATTAAGAAAAGTAAATCTAATAAAATATTTGCAAAATTAAAATATAATATCTATTTAATATATTAATACTCTTAAATAAATAATTCTTTAAGAACTAGATTATATATTTAAAATAATAGAGATATATTAAGTATTCTTAAAACCTATTTTGATTTTCTTACAAATTTAATTATATTTTAAGAAAATTGTCTTAAATAATTTTATGCAATCTAAAAGTATTAAATTTGGACAAAATATTTCTAATAGCTTTCGAAAGTTAAGATTGTCGATAATTCGAAAAAACAAATTCAAATTTATAAAAGTTTTGTATAACTAATTTTCTTAATTATCTTAAATAAAGAATAACAACAAATCGATATAACTCTTTTTCTAAAGAATTATTAGTTTTGTATTATCTTTATATATTATTAATTGTAACTTACGCAATTAAAAACTAGATTAATTGCGATTTGTAATCGAAATTGTTCTTGTTTTGGAATAAAAAGAAAATAGAAAATAATTCTTTATATTCGATATACTTAAATAATTGTAAACAATAAAATAATTTAAAATTTTCTAACAACTTTTGTATACAATTTTTGAAATATTATCTACAATCGAAACTATTTAAATATATTTGTTTTAAAGCTTGAATTGTACTTCTATATCAATCTTTTTTACTTAATATAAATTGACAAGTCTTAATTAAGTTTTGTTTAAAATATTATTGTTAACAATTGTTTGTAACTATTATACTTGGAATTAAGTATTAGTATTTAAACTTTATTCAATATATTTGTTTCTCTCTTTTAAAATAAATAATAGATAATTAATAAATATCTTGTTTAATATTTTGCAAAAAATGCTTTTTCTATTATTAAAGCAGAAGTAAGAAAATCTTAATCAAATTAACTCGCGAATTAATTGAAATATAAACTACTAGATAGCAAATTGCAAAAAATAGATTTGCAAGAATTTTCTTTGTTTAAAAACAATAATTAACTTAAAGCTCTTAAAGAGTTTAATATTTTGCAAACAAGAATACAAATATAATATAACAATATGTTTTAATAGTTCGAGAAAGTAACTCGAGAATAAAAAAATAATACAAAAAAGTAATGCAAATAATAACTAGTTTAAACAAGTTATTTTAAGATAATACAAATAATCATAACTTTTGTGTTAAAGTATATTACTTAACACTTTAGCAAAAAACTTAAAATTGTAATAACGTATATTCAAAGATAGAAAATTTTAGCATAATAACGTTACTTTCGATTTCTTAACAATTCGATTTAATTTCAAATATTGAAATCGAAAATCGAGTCGAATCAAATCGAATTAATTTCAAAATAGTAGAAATTAAATTGGATTTCGAATCGATTTCTAATATTAAAATCGACAAATCGAATTAATTTCTAAAGTTAAAATCGAAATTCGATTCAACAATCAATCTACTTAACTTCTAAAAATCGATATCGATATTATACTAGATATTATAGAAGACAAAGAGATTAATTGCGTGCAAAAAATTGCATTAAAATATACATTTAAAATAACACATATATAAGATAAGATATTGAAAAATAATATTAAAGATATAAGTGCAAGTTAATTTAATACAATTGTATATTAAAGAGAACAATTAGTTACTTGCTCTCTTCTATTAATATTAAGACTAATCTTTAATTTAGTATTACAATTAAGCAAATCGATTAGTTTTCCAAGTATTTCTTCAAGAGACTTTAAACTCAAACTATTAATATTGTTTATTTAATTACTTTTAAGATAATAATTGTAAAAGTTAAGTAACTCTTGTCTGGTCTAAAGTTTCAACTCTTTTATTAACAATTATATTTAATTATTGTTGTTGTTTATCTAAACAATAATATTAACAATTAATAGAGCAATTTGATTGTCGATAAAAACAAGTTTAAAGAAGATATTATACTTTTGCAAAGACAAATAACTTAAAGAAAAATACTAACAAACTATATATAACTTAGACAATTTTTGTAATCTTATTTCGATTGTAATTATAAATAAAATAAGAAGAAATTTAAGAAGAATAGCTATAATAGCTAGAGTTTCGAAGATATTGTTCGAACACTATATTACTAGAAAACAACTACTTTCTATCGCAAACTTCTAAAAAGTAGTTTGCTATTTATCTAGAGTTTGTATTCTTTAACAATAGATTAAATAATAAAATAATTGTCTTCTTTGTATTAAGAATTAATATCGAGAAATAATTTATTGTAATTAACATTTACGTCAATTTAAAAAATCTAGATATTAAGTTTGCTACTATCTATATCTTGTTGCTTTTTACAAACTAGCTTTTATTCTTTATTAAGAATAAGTTTATAGCAAAGCGCAAATTATAAACAAAGCAGCTAAGAGCTAAAGCAATTTGTATTAACAATTTGTTAACAAAATTGTTAAGTATCTAAAAGAATTAAAAGAGTCAAGTTTAAGACTTATATCTAGTTCAATATATAATTATTACTATTAAATTTGCAAGTTTGTTATAAAAAAATATCTTAATAATATATTGTATTTGTTGTTAATAAACTATATATTATAAAGATTATTAACAAAAGATTATAAAAAATTATTGAAAAAATATAATATAATTGTTTAAATCTTTGTTTCTAGCTTGTTGTTATATTTAACGCTACAATTGACGCAAAGTCTTCGCACTCTATTGTATTATTCGATACTTTAATCAAAATTTATCTCTAAACTTTCTTTGTTACGTTAATGTTACTAAAAACAAACAATCTACTAAAGCGCAAAAGAATTGTTAAATAAACTCTACAAAATTGATTAAGCAATTAAGAGTTTTAGTTAAATACTTCTCTATAAGCTATTACAAAGACAAAAAAGTAATTAATAATTCAAAGAATATTTACTTAAGCTTAAATAACTCGACTAGCAAGTTGCTTTTGTCTTGTTTTTAATTAAATATCAAGAGTATTATAGTTAAACAATTAACAACTAAAAGTAGTCGAAACTTAATAAGCTTCTCGATTTATAGAGCTTCTAATATATTGAACAAAAAAACAACATTTATCTAAAGCTTAATTCTTAATAATTGACAAAACTAGATATTAGAGATGTTATTAATATTGTTAAAATACTTTTTCTATTCAACAATCTATCTTATCTTGCAATAAGAGATTTTAACTTAAGATTTAAAACAAAAATAACATAGACAAAACGAAGTATACAATAAGTTTGTATATATAGCAAAATCGAATATATAATAGAAATATATTTACTAATTAATATCTATTTTATTTTAATTAAGATATATTCGAAATTCGATGCAATTAAATATATATTTTCTAGATTTAAGTATCAAGACAAGTCGACTTTAATTAAGTTTAATAATATTTAAAGTTATCTTAATTAAACGTATTAACATCTATATAGAAGTATAAAGTTTTAAGTATCTATATAAGCAAAGCAACTTCAAAATATAAATAAAAAAGCTTAGTAATATATTAAATTACAAAAAAAAAGTTTTTAAAAAAGTTTTTTTTAAACTAATTGATACTAGAACTTATATTGTAATTTTTACAAAAAAAATTGCAAATACAACAAATATAAAGAAATATTATTTATTTAATTGAAAGACTTAAATGTATATATATAATAGAATTAATAAGACTCTAGTATTGTAGATAGACAATCTAAGTACTATACTTAAAATTGTTTTTCTATTGTAGACTTAATACTTAGATATAAGCTTTATAATTAAATATATTGCAAGTCAAAAATTAATAACTACAACTATCGATATTTGCAACAACAATATTACTACTTATATCTAAACTATATATATCTATATAAAGAACGTCAAAATACTAGAGTACTTCTTTCTTAAATAATAAACTGTATTTTGGTTTATTGCAAATTTTTACAATTGCTACAAAGAATTTACTTAACCAATAGCTCTACAAAAGATACTATTAATATTCGAAATAATTAATATTAAGTTTTGCAAAATCAATTGCATATATAAATGTAAATTAAAAGCAAAAGTTTCTTGTATACAAACTTGTTGTAGTACTTTTGTCTAAAAAAAGAACAAGAAGAAATCTAATAAAATAAAATAAAATATTACTACAATTGTTGCTACTTAGATTGAAAATAATAAGTTAAATTATTGTTTTACTTGTAAGAAAGCAAGTAAGCTAGATAAGTTTTATCTACTAGATTAGTATTAAATAAAATATCTAGATCTTATACTTAATTATATTAAGAAAAAAATTAAAGATAAAACAAAATCTAAGAAAAATAACAAGATTACTATAAAAACTATCTATGTTTTTTAAACAAAAGCAATTAACTTTGCACAAAATTTTAACTTTAGATTTGCTTGCAATATTACAATATACTTTAAATATATTAACAAAGAGAAGAACAATATTGTAGTCTTTAAAATAGTATTTAAAATAAAGATTATTAAAGTTGTCTTCGCTAGTATTGCAATTGTAGAAAATTCGATCTTAATAAAGAATAATAAAATAGTTAATTTTAACTTCTTGTATTTAATAATTTTATTAAAGACAAAGTTTATTACTTACAATTCTATATCTAATAATATACTTATCTATATTGTTAATAATAGCAAGTTAAATACTATTAATAAAAATACAATTACGTTGAATAAGATATTGCTAGATAGCACTACAATTATTATTAATCTTATTTATATTCTATATATTTTAAAGCTATTAATAGATCTTTTATCGATTAATATATTAATAAACATTGATAAATCGAAATAATTCTTCTCGAGAACTTTTAGTTGTTCGAAACTTCTAGAATCGTTGTGCGCATATCTTAGCTCTCGAATTATATTAATTAGAACTAGTTAAATTCAAGTTAGCTAAAAGTTAGAATATTTCTCTATACAAAAAGATATTGTTTTGAGTTTCGATATTTCGATCGATTTTCTATACAATATTAATATAATTGTTTACAATATAAATATTACAAAGCGTAACAATAATAGCTTCTCGAATTCTATAATTTTTATATCTACTAAAATTTATATCTACGTTAGAATTGCGCTTTTTAATTAGAATGTTTGTAGCAAATTTTATAATATTCGATTTATTCGTAATTACAAATATATATAATATCTTAAATTTATAATTTGCTTTCTATATATGTTCTTTATATTATCTTTAGAAATCGTAGTTCTTCGTCTTATTACTTAGAATAATATTTATGTCTTTGAAATTTCTAATATAGATTAAGAATCTCTTGTATATCTTTGCGTTATTTATAAGCAAAGTAGATATTTCTCTTTTCTTCGAATATCAAGTTGTGTCTTCTTTTTTAGCATCTAGCTTTTTTTTTATGTTGTTTAATTAAATAATTATTTTTAATATTAACTTCTTCTTCTTTGTTTTAATGCGAGTTATATATTTATCTTATTTAAGAGAACGCTTTGTAACAGTTTTCGACTTTAAGAATAACTTGCTTGCCAATTATATTAGTACTAGTAATACAAATAATAAGAGAACGCAATCTACAATATTAATACTTCTCTCGCTCAAGATATTTTGTTTGTTATTATTTTGTTAACTTTAATCGAATCAATCTTTGTTATCGAGAGTTTGATTAATATATATTTCCAGCTATGTCTTTCGATAAGTTGTAATTGTCTAGTTATATTAAATATTAGCTCTTGAAATAATTTAATATAACTTACATTAGATATTTTTTGCTAGAAATGTTTATCTTAATATTAACTCTTTTATAGAATTCTCTCTTTAAGCATATTTGTAGTTAGTTAACAAATACAACAATTATATTTGATAGATTGAGAAAAGATATAATAGAGATTTGACGAAGATTTAATCTAGATATATCGCAAATCTTTGTTCTTAAATAGAGATATATATCTAATTATTGTTCTTCTTTTGCAATTCTCTCTATAATTAGACTTGTAGTTAGTTAACAAATACAAAGTTATTTAACAAATAAAAAAATATATAATAGAGATTTGACAAAGATTTGATCTAGACATATTGCAAATCTTTGTTGCCAAATAAGAATATTTATTTGATTATTGTTCTTCTTCTTCGATTCTCTCTATAAATACACTTGCAATTAGTAATATTAATCTCTACGTCTAGAGAAGACTTAAGAAAGAATTAGTCTAGATATACTTCAATTCTTATTAGTTTGAAATAATTACTTAAATGTTGTTTCTCTTCTAGAATTCTTCTTGTAAGTACTCTTGTAGTTAGCTAACAAATATAGCGAAGATTTAAAAAAGATTTAATAAAGATTTGACGAAGATTTGACGAAGATCTAACTGAAATCTTTGCTATCAATTAAGAATAATTACTTAATTGTTATTCTTTTTTAACAATATCTCTCTACAATTACTTTCGCAATTAGTTAACTTATTTATTAACATTTAATATATATAGACAAGATTTGTTTAGACTTCTTCGAGATTGACTTACTTAAATAGAGCAATTATTTAATTGTTTAGCGCTCTCTCTTTATTTAAGTTATTGATTAATAACAAAGACAAATTTACTTTTATCTACTCTATTATCGCTTAAGCTTTTTAGTATAGAATCTCTATTTTAAGTATTTATACAAGTTTTGTTATTCTTTTGTCGATTATATTGTTTCGAGAAGTATTCGATTTCGATTTACTAATATTCAAGTTTAAGAGAGTATTGTTAAGAGAAAAATATAAAATCTTTTTGTTGTCGAATATGTCAAAAGCTTTCTTGCTGCAAAATATTATTTTTTGTAGTAGCTTTTGCGTGCATTTCTTTCTTTGTATCGCAAGCTAGAAATTCTATCTTCTTTGTATCTTCTTAAAGATATCTATTAATATTTTGTTAATATTCGAATATCGATTGCTAATAGAGTAAAGAATATATTCTTAATATATTATCTCTCGAAATTGATTAATATATAAGCTTTGTATTTGTACTTCTTAATACAATAACAAATTATAGTTCTTGTTATCTTTATTGCTTCTAGAATTATAAGACTAAATATATATTTAATTAATAAATAAATTTTAAAACTTCTTCGATTATTGTTAAAGAACAAAGATATAAAAGTCTAAATTATTATTAAATTTATAATTATTCTTTTTGCATTAATATAAATTTAGCTATAATTTAACAAGACTTTAACAAATTTAAATAGACTTACAATTTTGATAATTTTCTCTTAGAAAGACAAATTTATTTAGCAAGATCTAAATATAGTTGCAAGACTTTTAGACTAATTATGTTAGATTAAATTATCAAGTTCGAATCGAGTATTCGATTCGAATTTTAGCAATTTGTATTAACTTAATTCGAAAGTCTTAACAATTCGATTTCTAAAGTTAAAATTGACAATTCGAATCGATTTTTATACTTGAAATCAAAACTCCATTCAAAAAATCGACTTAAATTGTCAAGACTATTATTTTTAGTAAATTTTATTATTTTTAGTAACAATTAATTAATAATTTAATAAAAATAATTAATCTATTTAAATTAATTAATAAGTATATTAGACTATTTTTATATTATATATTACTAATGTGCATTATCTAGAAAATAATTAAAAAAATTTAAATTTCAACTAAATTTATACTATTTTTAGTATTCTTAGCATTCTTGACAATTTGATTCGATTTTTAGTCGATTTCTAATATTGAAATTGATAAGTCGAATCGATTTCTAAAGTTAAAATCGAAATCGATTAGACAATTAGTTTAAAGACTTTCTATTGTTGTTAAAACTATAATAATTTTGATTACTTCGCAAATCTGCTCTATTATATAAAATTAACAATTCTTTATTGCATTGTAAAGCTATTTTCGTATAAGCATATCTCTATTATAGAAAGAGCTAATAGTGTTATCTTTCTTGTCTTCTCTAGTATAGAGATATTGCTTATATTATTGTTACGCTAATTTTTAATATAATCTAAACAATTTGCTATCTTTCTTTATATATATCTTATTAGTATAAACAATTTAACTTTTTGTCGAGAATTAACTCAAGATTTATATTTCTTAATAAAATGCTTAGTAGCAAATATAATCTACAAATAGATTTGTGCACTAGCTACAACAATCTTATATTTTAATGTAAAAATATATTTTTGACGTTATTTTATCTTGTCTTAGAGAAGCTCTCTATTATAGCGTCGAGTCTTGCGCAATAATAATATATTATTTCGTCTATTTATAGACTCGAATATTTAAGACGTAAACTTTGTATTATTAATTTTCAAAAACAAAATATCAATCTTGTTATAGAAAGATTAAGACGATTGTAAGATACGCGCTTTCTTTCTTCGAGATTTGTTCTTCGTAAACAAAATGTTAGTTGTAAATTGTATTAAGTTATTAAAACGCTCAATAATTAGAAAGAGACTTGTATTGTAATTTAATTGTAAAGACAATAATCTTATTTCTTTGTTCTCTTTATCATTGATTGGCAATATTTGTCTTCTACGCTTAACTACAATATATAAGAATTCGAAGATCGTAGAATTAGTTAGTATGATCATTGGGTCGGGTCGAACACTTTTTTCTCAACCCAACCCACCCTCTTGGGTCCCGTAGGGTTGGGCCAGGGTTAAGGCGCGAACTCGATTCTAGGGTCGGGTTTCGTCGGGCCAATGCCAAGAACTTAAGCTAACTTCGTCGCGTTAACATTTGCTTATCTTATCTTATCTTATCTATGCGCTAACTCGATTAAGCTGGCGCAGGATTCAAGCTAGCCCAATTAGGCTAGTGCAGGGTCCACGCTAACCACATATGGTTAGCGCGTCACGTGACGTCACGTGATCGAGTGGGTCGAGTTAAACATTCGACGCGCATTCTTCGCTCGTTTCATCCTGTTGGGTTAGGAAATTTGCCTGACCCTAGGGTCAGGGTTGGGCGAGTTAACCCGATCGGGTTAAAACCCGACCCGACGATCACACTAAGCATTAATATTTGTTTTAAATATTTTCGATATTGTTACTTCTACACTTAGCTTATTTAGTAAAAATATCTTTTTAAATCTTTTGCTCTTAAAGCAATTAATATTCAATCTACGCAATATATACAAATTAATAATTACTAAGATTATCTTTGTAAGCTTCTAAATCTCTTTAAAGGTAATTTTAAAATCTTTCTTTCGAAAAGTTTTAAAATACTTATTAAGATTTAATATAATCTTAACTATAAATTCTTATAACAAATAAATACTCTTCTTTTATTTAAAAATCTCGAATAATTTAAAATAAGACTAAAATTAATTAAGTAATATTAATTATAATATTCTTGAGATATTTTATTTGCTAGATTAATAAGCAATCGATATAGTTATTTCTTTTATTAGTAGTAATTGCTTTGCTATCTTATAATCTAAAATCTTTTTATTAAGTTTATTAGTTTTTGCTCGAACAACAACTACTCTCTTGTTGTTAAAATACTCTTGTTAGTTATTTAGTTTTCTAAAAATCTTAAAAGTAAACAAATTGAGATTTTTTTTTTAAAATAAAACTTGTCTTTAATAATTCTTGTCTATATAATATTTGCAAAACATAATTTTTGCAAAAAATAATTTATTGTTTTTATTAAATTGCAAAAACTTCTTTATAACAAACTAATTTGTAATTTATAGATAATACAAATTGTTTATTGTAATTATAAAGTATTAACTAGTTTCTTATTGCAAAATATTATTTTCTAAAATTAGTATTTTTATTAATATTGTCTTGTCTAATCTATAATTGCTATAAGTATTTTTATATTAAATTTATCTATTAAGATTTAAGATATTTAAAAAGATAGAATTAATTTATTTGTTAAACTTACTAAGTTAATGCAATTAAATATCTTTGAAAGCTATAATTAATATTAGATTGTATTTAACTTTAGATTAACACAATAGACTTTTCTTAATATATAAACAAGTTGTCTCGATCTTCTTCTAAATAGAACAAAGATTATCTAGATTTAAGAATCTTCTCTTTGTCAAAGATCGCAAATATTTTGTAAAATTGCTTTTCTTTATTTTTTATTAATTTAAAGCTATATTTGTTTATTTTGCAAAAATAATTAAATTAATTATTATTGTAGTTTAAAGACATTAGTTTAATATATTTTGATATTATATCTTGTTTAATCTTATACTGTTACAAAAGAAATTATTGCAATATTTTTGTTTAAATCTTTATATTTAAAATATAATATATAACTAGAAATTGTCGAAGACTATTGTTATATCTTTAAGCTTAATTTGCTAAGATTTCTCTTGTATTTTTTTATAGAAAAGTTATAAACACTTAATAAAGTTATAATATTCGAGTTATTTAATTTTATTTATATAATTGAATATTATTGTTTATTTTAGTTGTTTAAGTCTAGCAATTAAATAAACTTATATCTTAACTTTAAGATATAAAGTTCGACGTACAATATTATTGCGTTTATTATAGATAGATTTAGTTTTTTCTCGAAATTTCTAATATTTTATATTGTATTAAATACAACTTTAAGTTACAAATTTAACTCGATATTAATATTATTTTCTAATATATTAATATATATATTGTTTGCAATCTCTTATACTATATTTTTTAATAAATAATTAATTTTGTTTTCGATTTAATTGACAACATCTTAAGATAAATCTAACACTAATAATAATAAAAAGAGTCGAGATTGCGTAAGCGTAAATTTAAGAAATAAAATGTAAGAACGCAATCGAATAAATATAAATTTAAGAGATAAAACATTAAAGCGCAACAATATAATAAGAAAACTATAAAATAAAGTAGAAGATTGCGACAACAAAGAAGTAGATTTGTAAAATAAAATATAAGAAGACAACAATATAAAAGTAGATTTGTACTTAAATTTGTTTAAATTTCTCTCTTTATTACTTGAGATTTTTATTAAATCTTAAGTTTCTTGCGCAAGCAATTGTATTTTCTTTATAACTATATTATTTGTTAGTGCATTTATTAACTTGTATTAGTATTAAAAGTTATTTACTTTTTATTTTTTTATTTATTTAAAAACAAATAATTTGATGTCTTTATTGTAATCTTAGTTGCACATACTAGTATCTTTTGTTCTTTATATAAGTAAGTTTGTCTTATAGTTAAAGAATTCGAATTATTAATATATCTTGTTTAACAAAGCTTCGAAGAAGATTAAAATCGAGATAAATAGATTTTAATTTGTTAAAAACAACTTTTTAATATTGTTTTTTAAAAATATTTACAGCAAAAAAGCAAACTATATCAATATTATTTATTATAGAATAAATTTCGAAGATTATATTTGTAACGTTGCTCTTTTAAGACAAAAACTAAGTTATTATAATATTTTAAAATTGTTTACAACTTTTAGTAATTGTTAACAACTTCGTTTTTTTACTTGTTGCTTACTATAATAATGAATATTTTGTACTATATAATTAAACGTTTTTTAAGACTATATTAAACTTAGATTAGAAAAAAGAAGCAATCTCAATTATATTGTTTAAAATTCTTAAATTGTACTTTGAAACTTTTGCTTGTTGTCTCTTGTTATTAGTAATTTACTTATAAGATATTGCTTCTTAAGTTTAGCAATCAAAGCATTAATAATTTTTTTATACTTCTTATTAATTATAGAATCGATTATCTAAAATTTATCTTTAATATAAATTTTTAATTAAGATTATAAGAGAAAAATTAAACTAAAGTCAAATATAGTTGTTATTCTAAAGAGATATACTAATTACTAATAGATACGCTAACACAATTAAAACTTATTAGAGTACTAAAGAGAAAATTAAAGAAGTAGAAGAGTAAAGACGAGATTTAAGATAAACTTAGTTTTTACAATTATTCGATATAAGCTAGCGTAAAATAGTATTATTTAATTAAAGTTAGTAACTTTTAAAAGCGCTTTAACTAGTAATTTAAAAAATTATTAAGCAAGCTAAAGTTAATATACAAAAGAATATACAAAATATCTTTAAAGCAAGTTTCTATAATAGATACTAAATTTATAGAAAGCAAAATTATATAATTTGTTTCTTTTATCTATATACTAGATTTTCATTTCAAGTTTTACTAAATAACAATTCTAGTCTATCTATTATACAAAAATTATTCTATTTCTAAATCTTAAAGAAGATTTTTGCTACTAGTAGTATTTTCAACTAATTAAGATATTTCGAATAACTATCAATTTCTAGATAGCAACAACAATAAATTCTAATTATAAAATACTTACTAACAATGCAATTATTAGCTCGAGTTAAACTATATTAGACTAACAATTATAAAGAAGTTCTAAATACATCTAATTCTATATTAGCAATTCGAGGAATCAATCTCTCAATTTCAAGATACTAAGATAACTCGAGTAATTCGAGATCAGTCTCAAGAGCCCTCAAGAGACAATAAGAAGCTTTCATTTAAAAAATAAAAAATAAATTAACAAAAAGTATAATTTTGACGTTTAAGATGCGCACAAACTCTTGCAGCACTAGTGTGATCGTCGGGTCGGATTTCAACTCGATCGGGTTGACTCGCCCAACCCTGACCCTAGGGTTAGGCAAATTTCCTAGCCCAACAGGGTGGGGCGAGCGAAGAATGCGCGTCGAGTGTCCAGCTCGACCCACCCGATCACGTGACGTCACGTGACGCGCTAACTCGATTGGGCTAGCGCAAGATCTACGCTAATCGCATATAGTTAGCGTAGACCCTGCGCTAGCCCTATTGGATTAGCGCGTAGATAAGATAAGATAAGATAAGATAAGCGAATGCTAACGCGACGAAGTTAGCTTGAGTTCTTGGCATTGGCCCAACGAAACTCGACCCTAGGGTCGAGTTCGCGCCTTAACCCTGGCCCAACCCTACGAGGCCCAAGAGGGTGGGTCGAGTTAAGAAAAAAGTGTACGACTCGACCCAACGATCACACTAGTTTTAATATCTTGTCTTTTGTATTAATAATTAAAATAATTAATGTCTTTATTAAATATTATTGTAATCGAAAACTATTCTAAGTAAAAGTAATATCTTCTCTTCGCGTATATATTTTGTTTTAATTATATTAAGAATATATTAAATAAAAAAAACTAGCATAGATTTTAAAAGAAATAAAATATATAAAACTTTCTAATATAAGCTCGATATTATTGTTGCAATTAATATATTAATTATATATAAACTTTGCGCAAATACAATAAAATCTTAAGTCTAATTATATACTTAAAAGAATAATTAAAGCAAACTTTATCTTGTTATTAATCTCGAATATTTCGATATACAACAAAATCTATTTATTGCTAATATAATTTGTATCTCGATTTTTTCTATAGATTTGTCTTTAATACAATTTGAATATATATAGAAAGAAACTTACTTAATAATATTGTCTCAAAGAAAAATATATTGTTTTGTCGAAAACGTTTTAATAAAAAAAATTAAAAAAATATTACTAATTTGTTCGAAGACAAAATTTTAATAAAAAATTATATAACAAACAATCTCTTTTTTAGATTTACAACAAAATAATATTAAGAGTTTTGTATATTTTTCTTGCTTTAATACAAGAATTTTTATATTCTTATTAACTAATTCAAATATAGATTCATTTTTGAAGTATATTTTCTTGTTGTATATTTAATATAATTCTTACAACTTTATAATTTAAAAAGATAAAACTTGTATTTTTTCTCTTTATTGTTTTGTCAATTTAACAATTCTTGTCAAACTAACAACTCTTGTCAATCTAAAAAAATTAATCAATTTAACAACAATAGCAAAGATAAACTATCTAGTATCTTTGATCTTATAATTGATATTTAACGCAATTCGTTTTGCTTTACATTTATTGTCAATATCTCTTTGCTATTCTTTTTGCTATATATTAGATCGAAAATCGAGTTTATTATTTTATTTTATATAATACTTTTAACTATTAAGCGATAAACTAGCAAAGATTGTACTAGTTTGCTTGAAATTGTTTGTAAGCGCTATAATTCTTATTAGCAACAATATTGTATCTATTCTCTTATAAAATAAGAAGACAATGCGTTCGAACAATATATATAATATTTAATGCAATTAATTTTGCTATATTAATTGCTCTTAATAGATAATCTACTAAGCAAACTAGCAACTAAAATCGATCTAATACTTTATTATTTAAACCTTAACTTTATTAGCATCTTAATTGCTATATTATAATTCGAAGAACAAAACAAGAAGAAACTCTATTAATTGCTAATAAAACAATTAATATTAAGCAAAAATAACTTGAAATACTTTACAACAATTAACTAGATACAATATTAATTATACTTTAACAAAAATATAGCAATCTTATTATTACTATCTTTGTTATTATTGTTCTTACTTAATAAGTCTTTAACGTAAAACGCGCGCTTGTAATTTAACTATATTAAAAAATAAAATAAAAAGAGAAGAACAACAAGTTAATTGTTACTAAATAGTTTTATAAATAAAACTTTAGTAGACTTATTAATTTAAGAGAAAGAAAACAAGATAAAGGGAAGAGAAAATCTAATATAATTCGACTTAATCTAAAATAGTTCAACAATCTCTTTTTATTAATAAGTAAATATAAACTAAAATAATTAAATTCCTTAAAAACTTTACTAATTTATAATCTTTAAAATATTTCTATCTACTATTAAGATTAAAGTCTTATATGGATGTGCAATTATAGCAAGACTCGAACAAGACTTAAGAGAATAAAAATATAATATTCTAATATAGTCTAACAACATTCGAGTACAATCTATTGATTTCTTTTTTCTTTTAACGACTTTGTCGAAGTTACAATCTCTTAGACATTTTCTTCTACTATACTTTTCTAACTTATCTTACTCTTTTTCTTAGATTTCTTGCTTTCTTCCTGCTAAAGCTACAATTAATATCAAATATATTAAATATATTGTCGAATTTGTTTTCGAAAAATAAATTAAAATAGACAAAGCAATAAAAGTTTAAAATATTATTGTCAAGTACTTCTAGAAAAATACTATCGAATACATCAACTATATTATTAAATTTGTTTTTAAGAAATAAGTCAAAATAAACAAAGTAATAGAAATCTAAGATATTATTATCAAATATCTCTCTATCTTCTATTATACATCTCTAATTTGTTTCTTTCTCTTCTTCTCTTAGATCTCTTGCTTTCTCTTTGTTAAAGCTACAATTAACATTAAATACACTAAATATATTGTCAAATTTATTCCTAAAAAATAAGTTAAGATAAACAAAGCAATAAAAGTCTAGAGTATTATTGTTAACTACTTCTTTGTTCTCTATTACTACAATTAGAACTTTGCATAGATGCGCAATTGTAACAAAGAAATAATTTGCAAGAATAAAAGTATAACATTCTAACTTAATTTAATTGCGTTTTAGCAATATTTTACAATCTATTTTTTCTCTTAAAGACGTTATCGAAGTTACAATTTTTTAATTTTTTTTTCTATTATATCTCTCTAACTTATACTCTTCTCTTCTTCTTTTAAATTTCTTGTCTTCTCTTTGTTAAAGTTACAATTAATATCGAATACGTTAAGTATATTATTAAATACAAATTTAAGAAATAAATTATAATAAAGAAAGCAATAAAAGCTAGAACTCTATTGTTAAATATCGCTTTGTTCTCTATTATTAAAATCGAAATCTTATATAAGTGCACAATTATAACAAAGAACAAAATTGGAACTCGTAATCTATCTATGTATATAAAAAAATGCTATACAATATATTAAATATATAAAGAAAGTTAATGTAAGTCTATAGATTATATATATATAATATAAGTAAATACGTAGAAATTATAAGCAAAAGAATATAAGTAAAGAGTATTTTAAAATAATTAATTTGCAAAGACTATAAAATTATTAAAGTAACTATAACTTAATATTTGTTAAACAAAAAGACAATTTATGTTAGACAATTTATATCTTTCGAATTTAATATATTTATTACGTCGACTTACTAATTGTTCTGTAAACAAAGAATAAATAAAAGTAAAATTAAATATTTAGTCTTTGCAATTAGATCAATATTGTTAATTAGATTAATCTTGTCTAGCTTTGATTTATCTTAGATTTAGAAAAAACTTTATTTCTAATAATTTATTGTCTTTTAATACAATTAAAACAACATATTTTGTTATTGAGCTTAAATATCTTAGCAATTCTTTTTACAATTATTAAGAATCTCTCTACAAACAAATACAAAGATAATTTAAAAAAACATATTTAAATACAAGTACTTGTTCTATTTGTAAAGAATTATATTTCTTGCTTATATATAACAATACTTAAGAGTATACTTTATACTATTGAGCAAACAACTTTGTCGAAGACTTTTAAAAGAAATATTAAGTTAAATTAACTTAAACAACAATAATACAAATCTAGAATCTTTTGTAGAAGTAAAATAAGCAACAATAATTTAACTCGAAATAACAAAATTAGTCGATTAATTCTATATACTCTTAAGAGACTTAAAAAACAATTATTTAAAATTTAAAATTTAGATATTTTTAACTTTTTAGATTAGATTAAAGATAAACAATATTATATTTTTAATACAACTTTCTAGCATAACAATTTTATTGTCGAAACGCAACTTTTATTAATTGCGAGAAAATCTTAAACTTGCTATTAAAAAAAAAACAATAATGATCTCAAAGAATTAGAAAAAAATAATACTTAAATAAACAAAAAAAAGACTAGAATTAAAAATTCGAAAAAGCAACTAGAAACAAAAGCTACAATAGTAAAAACAATTATACAAGTTAATATCTACAAGAAAATAATTAAATATGTAGCAAAACATTTAATTGTTAATATATTTAAACTATTATAATCTTCTTTTAACTTCACAAACAAAAAGATATATTAATTGTTTAATAATTATATTAATTATATTATAGTTTACTAATTGTTGCAATCTAAATATATAGCTAACAATATAAATGAATTCTTTAGCAATATTAATCTTAAATTATTGTACAGTCTTTTAAGCTTTAGAAATTTAGACAAATAATAGAACAAGTTGTATTATATTTTCTATAAAGATTGCAACAACGTCTAGACATATATTTAATTCGAATTAAATAAAAGAACTTATATATTGCAAAATCGATTTTATATAATTCAATATGAAGAGATAATAGAGACAATCGAATTTCTTATTAATTATTCGACGTTTGCGAACAATCTAATATATTAGCTAGTTTGTCAATAAAATATAGTAAGAAAAATTTAAATATATAATAAGTTTTATATAGAAAACTAATAATAGAGTATTTAATTAAGTCTTTTAAATAAAGCAAATGTAATATCTATTATACTATCTATTGACAAAAATGTATTAACTAGAATGCATAACAATAAGCAAATATATTTAATATATATAATAATCGAAAATCTTAATAGCAAAACAAGAGGAAATTAGACTTGTTTAAACTTTATTTAACTAAATTTTCTTTCGATTATTAAATTAAAGAATATAGATATTAAGATTAATATATATTATCGAATAATAGAAAAAAATTTTAAGCGTAAAAGCAAATTTTTTTTTACAAAGTATTTATTCTAATTAATTGTTTGCAATTGTTAAGACTTTTGCTATTAAAGAAATATCTATTGTTTGCGCTAACAAATATATTCGACATAACTATTTTGTATTAATTAATATAAATATTGATTATAAGAAATAAGTTTTAATTATCGATATTAAAAGCAATTAATATTGCAATATATATATAGTTTTATCTATTTAACGCAAAAATATATATATCAACTAATTTAGTTGCATTTACAAAAGTACTTAGACGCAAATTCTTTACTAAATTGAAAATAATATTTTAAATAAGTATTTAGACTAAATATATTTAATAGAGAACTTTGTTCAAAAACACTTAAATTTGTAAATATTTACAATATAATAATGATAGTTATTTTGCATTAACTTTATAGCAACAATATTATAAATTATTTGCTTAAGTAAGTTTACAAACTTATTAACTATTATATTTTACAATTCAAAAGAAGTTAGAATAACTCTATTTTCTTAAAAAAAAGTATAGCAAATTAACTTAAGCAATACTTTTAACTTGTAACAATATATATAAAACTTAAATACTTTAATTATTTTAGTAAAGTTAAGCAATAAATAAGCAATAAACAAAAGTCGATTTTGCGTCAACTAATTCTTGTAATAGTTTTGTTACTTACTTTAATTCTATTATATACAATATTATATATTCGAATACTTCTAAACTTTACTATGCTAATATACTATTGAACTTACAATAATAAAATATTGCACTATATAGATTATATCTTGTATTGTATTAATAAATTGAAATAGATTTTTTGCAAATTTCAAAAAGAAAAGAGAAATTTAATAAATTACTTCAACTTTTTTAAGTACTATATATTAAGTTATTAAATCTCGTATATAAAGAAATATAAAGCTTTAATTAAATATAATAGTTTAACAAAAGAAACAATATACAAAGAAGTTAAGTTACAGTATAATCGAATTAATAAGTACTTAAATTATCAAAAATAAATTTTGTATTATAATACTTAAAAAATCAAGATACAAACAATAAACAATTTGTTACTATATAATAGTTCGAAAGGATTTAATTAAATTAATACAACATTTAATTAAATTAATATTACAATCAATTAAATTAATATAAACAAAAAAATCAAGATTATAAAAGCTTTACAACTATAGAAATTAAAGTTGTCTTGCTAGACAATTGATTCGAATATAAAGAGCAAACTTAAGATAACTAATATAAGTCTTAGATACTAAAAATGCGTTGCTAATATTATTAAATATTTTTAAATTCTCGATTTTATCAAAGTTTTTAATTTGTTTATTTGTTATTAATAGATTGTAAGAGATTAAGTATAAAAGAAAAAAGAAACAACTCTTAAAAGCAAAAATATCTTCTTCTATTGCAAAAAGAATAATTTCTTGTAAGTAAATAATTGTCTTGTTTGCATTTATTTCTCTATTATTTACTAGAAACATATTGTTAAAACAACAAATATCTAGACTAATTGCATCGATTCGAGAAATCAAGTTTAATTCGGAAAATCGAATCGAATCTTAACAATTTGTTTTAAATTAAATCGAAAGTTTTAACAATTTAATTTCTAAAATTAAAATTAACAATTCGATTCGATTTCAAACTTAAAATCGAAAATCGAATCGAAAAATCGAACTAAATTGTCAAGACTACTATTTTTAGTAAATTTTATTATTTTTAGTAATAACTAAACTAGTCGCGTCGAGTCGAGTCATCGAGTTCAAGCCAGATTCTTGACTCGTCAAGACTTAATTTGGGTCAAAAATCTTGACTCAAGTATTTGAGTCAAGTCAAAGGATAGATATGAAGTACTTAGCGTATAACTCGACTCGACTCGCCAAGACTCGAAAAATTTAAATTATTTTTAAAAAAGTGCATTAATCAACTTAATTAAGTTGATTAATTTAATTAATTTGTTTATAATATTATATAGTAATGCATTTAAATAATGCATTTGTACGTTATTTGTGCGTTATCATTTTTAAACTATTTTTAGTAATTCAAATAATGCGAATTTTTTTAAAAACAGAAAATCTTGACATTTTGACGTCATTTTCGATTGCTTGATGAGTCGATCGAATCGAGTCAAAAAATCGTTGATCTAAGATCAATTTCGAGTCGAGTCAAGAGATTGATACCAAGTATCTAGGTTGGGCCAAAATGTTGATATCGAAACTCAACTCGACGATTAGTCTAGTAATTATTTAATTATTTTTAGTAACAATTAATTAATAATTTAATAGAAATAGTTAATCTATTTAAATTAATTAATAAATATATTAGAAATTTCTTTTTATAAATATATTACTACTAAGTATTATCTAGTAATTAACAAAAAATCTAAATTTAAACTTAATTTATACTATTTTTAGTATTCTTGATATTCTTAACAATTTGATTCGATTTTAACTTTTGAAATCGAAAATCGACTTAATTTGATTTAATTCGATTTCAAAATAGTTAAAATCGAATCAATTTTCGATTCGATTTCTAAAGTTAAACTATCGATTCAAATTAATTTTAGAAGTTAAAATCGAAAATTGAATCGACAATTAGTTTACAAATATTAATAAATAGACTTGCGAAATAGTTTGTTGCTCTTATATCTAGAACAACAAGAACAACTCGATTTAACAATACTAAATATAGACTTAGAACTATATATCTAGTGCAAAAAAACAAATAAATAACAAAAGAATAAAATAGAGAATCTTAAACTATATTGAAGAAACATTAATAGAATAATTATTAATTATAATAACAATTTAAGATTCTAATAATAAGCAATACAATTGTAAAGAAAAAGCAATATATTATTAAGAAACTCTAATAGATGCTTTGCAATAGTACAATAATAAGTTTTTTTTATAGTATTTATAAAATAATTAAAGCAAATTGTTCTAGTTAAGAATATTAATCGAATTAATAGAATCTAAACTTGCGTTAATTCTAAATATTGTTAATTATTAAACGCAGCGCTTATATTGTTTCGACAAACAAAATAGATAAGAGTTTCTATATTAATAATTTTTGCAATTAAGAAATATACAATTTGTTATATAATAACAATTAAAAGAATCTCAACATTAAATAAGCTAACAAAATAACAAAAGATATAACAATAAAGATTGCAAAGCAAAAACAAGATATTATTAAAATAACTAAAATTGTAACAACAAGAATTGCGAAGCAAAAACAAAAGACTTAGAAAATTGTCAAAAATATAGTAATAAAGATCGCAACATAAGATAAATTAATAGTTAAAGAGAATATAAATCAAAGTAACGCAATTGCTAAATCAACAAAGAAGTCTAAAAGTATTAAATAAACAATAAGATAAAACAATATATATAAATCTAGTTGCAATAAATTGTATATTGTTGCTTCGATTGCGCTTTGCAACACTAACTAAAACAAATAAAACAATACTATTGTTTAAGACTTCGAATATAAGCTATGCGAGAATTAAATATCTAGACAAATAATACAATATTAAAATAACAAGTAGTTTAACAATTAATCGAATTTGTTAAGTAATCAAATTAATAAACAAAATAATACTTGCTAAAATAATAATAACAATTGTTAAACTCAATATTATATCTAAATTATAATATAAGTTTGTAGAAAACAATATAATTTTTTATTTGTTTCTAATAAATAGTTCTAGTGTCTAGTATACTCGATTAAATAATTTCGATAATTGTTTAAATCTATATTTACAAATCTGCAAGATCTAAAGAATTTGGAAAATATCTTAATATTGTTTAGCTCGATCTACTTGTCAAAATGCGAAAGTAATTAAAGTACTAAACTTGTTAGAAACACTTTTGTTTTTCGAACTTTATTAACTTGAATACAAATAATAAACTAACTAGATTACAAATAGAGATTAGTAAAATATAGAATAGCTAATTTGCTAGTAAAGATAAAAGAAGAAAATCGTTTATTTCGAATAAGATTCCTGAAAGTTCGATTGTTAATTAATATTAACTTCTTTTTAGCACTTTGTAAATACTTGTTAGTAGATCAATTAATACAATCTAATTAAATAGCTATAATAGATATCTCAAATTACGCAAATTCAAGCTTATAATCTATTAAATATAGAAGTAAAATTATTGTATTAATTATCGATAGTATGTAAAATCTATAAAGAGGCAGATGTAAATACAAGTGAGGGCTCGACAGAACCTCGATACAGCCCTATAATAAGACTGATTTCCAACAAAGAATATGTTGTGCGAGGCGGATCGTATGTTTAATAAGAAAGATTAGCACAGATCGACAGGGCTATAATCGGGCAAATGTGGCTGCCGGTACATTTGCCTTGCGGCTGGCTTGAAGGGAGCTGATAGGAACCCTTGCCGCCGATGCGGTGATGATCTGGGTTATCAGAAGCTTGATTCCCCCTACCTGTGGGCCAAATGCAGTACTGTGCAGTCAGCCTCCACGGCCTCGCCGCTCATTTGTCAGCCTCTGAGAATTGGCACAGCCGAGTACTGTCCTCGCCTGCCCCACAGAGACCACGCAGGCTGAAACTATCTCGCACCTTAAAGGAGAAACTGTCGCTCTCCTTCTTCCAAGCACAGAAGTCGAAGTATCGCAAGATGAAAGCCTTAGCGGCGGGACTGTTCCTGTTCAATCTGCTGGCAATCACCGAAAAGCTTTACCGTGTTGTACAGGTAGTCCGATGTGGCCAGGATCCTATGAGGGATGACCTGTACATTCGACTCAACGTGGAGAAGGCTAGGTATGCAGAGTGGAAGAAATGAATAAGGATTGACACAATCGAAGATGCTAAGAGATTGATGGGCAAATTGACACCAGAAACAAGAGTGTCCTTGACGGAGATTCTTGACTCCGATGCAGAGGTACACTGAGAAAATAGATAAGATGTTCGCAAAGTACAACATACACGGTCTGACGCCGCCTGTTCCTATCAAGACGCCCAAACAGTTGCTCCAGCGAGTCGACTTTGCAATAGATGGCCAACGGAGGCTGAACGAGCTGTTGAACGTTCTAAAAAGCTGCAACGACGGGCTAGTGCAGATTGTCTCGCCAGCCCCAGCATACCATGACTCGAGGTCAGATCAGACACTTTCAAGTTCAGACTTACCAACGCAGGCTCAATATTCCAGGATTCAGACTCAAATAATATCGCCGCTGCCCAGTCCAGCAGTTGATCCTCATCATACACAGAGCCCCTCGCATTCAACGCGTGGCGAACTCGAGACTCAACCGATATTGCAGCTGATACACTCGCGATGCACATATTGCCTGCGTACCATTATCAATCAAAATCCGAGATACACACTTGACTTAGGTCATGCTGCCGATCAGCTCAATCTATGGGCTTCCGGCATGTTCACTGGCCGCATAACGCTCGATCAAGTACTCCGTGGAAATTCCACGCCAAAGAAGATACTTCGAGATCACATCATCGGTACGCTAGTGGACATAGCGATGTATGTTGGTAAGCCGTGCTCTCCGTAGTAGGTTCTTGGTCGAGCTGTATTACATCGTAAACGGCATCAACGTACTCTAGATATTCCTTTATAGTCAATACTGATGTAGGATCAGAATGTCTTTCCTCCACACTTGAGACGCCAGACGCTGCCTCAACCACGCTGCAAATCAGAGAGATCTTTACGCTTCCTGGCATTTTCGAGCACGGCATTGCCGACGTCCCAGAAGTCGACCCTGCAGACTCAGCGGCGTGCGAAGAGTTGTACAACACTTGTGCACTCGAGATCATTGATTTGATAGGCGTTTTCTTCGCTATGCTGCCTACTATTAGACTGATGTTTGAGTTGGATCTTGCCATGTCGAAGCAGAATTCTGCGTTGGACGAACGTGAGATGTTGCTGCTCAGTGAAGAGTCGGAGGATCTGCCCGAATTCGGATCCGAGCCCGTGGGCAAGCTATTGAAGCTCGATTTGCAGCTTATCGCCGCCATGCAAGAGTCGCTTAAAGACACTAAATATGTCAAGTCTTTAGAAGATAAGAAGCCGGTCTTTGACGCGAAACTGCTTCTGCAGCGTTTAGCCGAGGAAAAGAAAGAAGTCACATACTGGACAAGGCGATTAGAAAGAGCTTCAGGCGACGACAATTATACAGATGAGACCAAAAACGCCATTCTCATCAACCTAGCCAGGATTGCTAAAGCCTTTGGTGAGGATGACGACCCAGAGATCCACTAAGCCCAATGGCACTTCACTGACTTCAAATTAGAGGCTAACTACAAACCATATGTGGACAGAAAGTCATCCAATTTTGAAGATGTCAACACTATCATACAAACACTTCTACCGGTCAAGCTGGCTGATGTCTTATCTTTAGACTTCTTTGCAATTAAAGATGACCCAGACTTCGCACTTGAAGCCTTGCGCTCATCGAAATTGGAACTTAAAAGACTCTCCGGGTCTAAGGATCCTGATTGGTCATACCAGCAAGACTTTGCTCTGACCCCATCGAAGGCGCCAAAACGGATAGGCTACATATCGGCTCGTAGGGAGCGACATGTGGTGTGAGACATGGCAACCCCCTAATATGTTCACAGATCCTAGAAAATGGTTGATATTTTCGATGATGTACGTAGGAGGTGAGATTCCATTCCAGCGTCTTCTAGGCCTTCTGGGTACTGTGCTACAGGAACGGAAGAGATACCGAAATCTGAAAAGCAGGAGAAAAGGGATACTAGCCGTCATTTGAAGATGATTGCGTCCTGCGCTGGGCACTACTGGGCCCTTGACTTGAGCTGGAAATCGCATAAATTTCGACGAAGGATACGAATCCATGAACATAGTAGGTATGAGTGCATTGAGTCTCCGGGACATACGTGAGATGACATGCTGTAAATCCCTTTCAACAGTACGAGTACAAACCCCGCAGCCGTTCCTGGTGTTCTGGGTGAGATTCCAGGCTATGAAACTACCATCCGGATGGATACGGCTAGCAGATAATCGATCGAGAAGGTCTGGGCACTTTTCATCGGCTGAGATCGAGGTTTGATATGTTGTGCGCCGTGGCAAAGAGAAAGGTCTGTTCAGAGGATCCCCCAAGTTCCCAGATATGTGTTTAATAATAGCCAATAAAGAGACTATCACTTTCCTCAAAGCACGAAAGGTATCGTGCCACGCTTGGCATTTACTTCAGTTGCTCCTGGACTGCCTCAATCGACTCCATACAGGTCAGAGTGTACACTTATTGTTGAAGCAAGCGGAAAATAAGCTTTGGACGATCCATACACCAGAAGAAGTGAGATCCTGCACAGCTCTGGCTGCGAAGACTGATCCACTGACCTCGCACTTGGCATGGTCCCAATCCAAGTCCGGATACCCATCACCGAAGCTCTCCTTCGACATCCTTGCCAGTCTTCTACGCCCCGCTCGCTTTCTGGCTGCAGCTCATTCATCCGCGATATTGGCCACGATGTTCTTCCCTAATGTCTTTCACATCGCTCACAGAACTCGGAAGTAGGCCCTGATCTCTGCAGCACATGTTACGCATTATCTTCAGCGGCACAACATCGCCGAGCTGAAGCAGGGCTGGCCTTTAGTTCAATAATTATCGCAGCACATTTGCAGCATGTGTTTGCCGGCTCTGCTCGTAGTTCTCCGAAAAGGGTAACTTGCAGTCACCTCTCAATGACCACGAGATGAATATGTCCTTCTCTGAAAAAGAAGGATGGCGAGCATAGAAGCATGCCAAGTCTCAATTCTCTTGGCGCCAAGTAGGAGATAATCTTTAAGTCCGTCCAGCTTTTTGTGTAATCTGTACTCACTCTGATGATTCCTTCCCTTCCTAACTCAGTCTCGAACCATCTTGGATTTGTAACATCAAATATTGAAGATGGCCACATTGCGACCTCTAGGCTTTCGCTTCCTTCGAACTGCCCAAGTGAAACAACTCAACGCACTTATCGAGGGACCACGCAGTTGCGTACGCGATGCCGGCATGCTCGAATCTGCCATCAATTCTCCAATCAACCAGCAGCATTATGGGCAAGAGAACGACCCATTTCAGCTTGGGGCAATCCTCAGTCACAAGATAACAAAGAACCACGCGTTTGCCAATGGGAATAAACGGACTGCACTCCTGGCTGCGAATCTGTTCCTATTGCAGCATCGATCGCTACAACAAGACGCGGGTGATTGGTCTAAGAACAATGCTCTTACGCAAGCTCAAGAGCATGTGGCTATGGGTACCATGAAGGAGTCGCGGTTAGCGGATATCTATCGCACGGTGTGGCACCAGTCCCATGATCCTCCGGATTCACGTAATTCCTTCGCCAGCTTGCCGGAGTCGTAGAGCTGCCTGGATTCGACTCTCCGCGGGAATCCGAATCTCTCAGCGCAAAACATTTCATCAGCTTGATTGATATCCGGGGATTCCTGGGTGCTTAGTCAAGCCCTGTGCCCGATGTGACTTTTCCACCCCACTAAAAGATCGCTGATATCAATGAAAAGACGTGTGCACGACATGCCTAATCCACAAGAGCCTAGTTGAGGTCTCTCGAAATTTATAACAACGAGCAGTCAGCCCAACAGCGCTTTGTTCCTGCTACCATCACTTAGTCAATTATTTAGCTCTGATGCTTGTTGGGTTTGAAAGTTTTTCGGCAAAGCACAGGGCATGCATTCCACTGACATGTACACATCCTGGTTCAATTAGATGATATCCCAACGCCTACTTCAAATCTCGAAGCGCCTTGCTGAAGGTACTGATTCCCACGGCCGTGATGTCGCAGTCTCGTTCTGCAACTTTCATTCGGCAAGAGGAAATTAGACAACAATGGGGATTGGAAACTTACCTCCTTCGCAACCCTTGAAGGTGATAATTGCTCCTTCGACCTCGCCGCCGAGATATAGCAACGCTGGAGCCTCGTCCCCACCAAACCCTTGCAAAAGCGAAGCCGCTCCGGGGGCCTCGTCAAGCGCAGGTACAGCGCAAGTTTATCTAAAGAACATCAGAGAAGATCCTCATGTGTCGCATGAAGCATTACCTCGAGCGAGGTGGCACCCGTCGTAGAATGTTATTCGCTTCTTGACACATAACGAGCCAGGCTCCTGACCTACAAGAGACCTGCGACAGTCTTGGAGGTTGAAACATAATAGCTGGGTGCGCCTTGAACTTGACATCAGACCTCTTCAGATGATTGTGGAGAGGTGTGCAGAACGGCTGTTGCTTGGCTCATGCGTCTGCCGTTGATGATATGTTGCAAGAATCTCTGTGGGTGGCGATATGAGCATATCCTGAGCATGGGACGTCGGAAGAGCATCGGAAGAACGTCTCTTCAATTACTGGTGCTATCAATCTCCTTACACAACTTTGTTGAAACTGGAGCAAGTGCCGCCGCAAATGCCGTTCGCTGCGCCAATCAGGATCACACGGGACCCCACATTTCGGGCCGGAGGATATTCTTGGCTTTTGTGCATAATACATTAATATTGTACAGCTGCATCAGCTTCCCTTCTCTCTGCACGTCCAGACATCAGTCCAATGGTCTAGTACAGGTGAGACAAGAGGGTCACATCCGAACATGGCCATCTTCACCATCAAGAAGCACTCTCTGCGTACTCGCGACGATCAACGCACCAAGGCCTCCGAGTTAACCCTTCGACAGTCCATCTATCCTCTATGTCTGGTGACCATCCTGTTTTTCCTCTGGGTAGGCTGATACTTTTGTTGCCCACGTCAGTCCTTCCGTGGAATCTGCTCACCATTCGCAGGGGTTCTCCTACGGTCTGCTCGATACCTTGAACAAACACTTTCAGAATACGCTTGGTATCTCTAAAGCCCGATCAAGTGGACTACAAGCGGCATACTTCGGTTCGCCCACGTCTCTGATCAGCCGTGCTGTATTGCATAGCTGAAGCGCACTGTAGGTGCCTATCCATTGGCATCTCTCGGTCATGCGAACTGGATCCTGCGACATTTTGGATACAAAGCCGTCTTCATCTGGGGACTCTGCCTTTACGGAATCGGTGCCCTGATAGCATGGCCGTGCCTGCTGCACAAGTCCTTTGGGGGGTTCTGCGCTGCTATCTTCGTGATCGGAAACGGCCTTGGGTCTTTGGAGACTGCCGCGAATCCGTATTTGGCTGGTAAGTGGCCCTGGGCCCTTTATGCATACAGGGCTAAGCATGCAGTCTGCGGCCCTCCCCGATACTCTGAAATCCGCATCAACCTCGCGCAAGCCTTCAATGCAGTGGGCACAGTGATTGCTCCCGTCTTAGGATCATACGCCTTTTTCAAGAATGTTGGGGACAATGGGGCATCATTGCAGAATGTTCAATGGGTATACCTGGCAATCGCATGCTTTGTATTTGTTCTGGCGGTCGTCTTCTACTTCTCCACCATCCCGGAGATTACGGATGCGGACATGATGTTTCAGGTAATCTAAGGGCTTGTCGTATGCTGAATTGCTGGACGAACACTGACGCAGCTGCAGGCCGAGGAGACTCATGTTGGCGTTGGAGAGGAGCCGTTTCGGAAACAGTACAGGTTTGCAGTACCGAAGCAATGAGGAGCATCCAAGGGGTTAACAACAACCAAGGCTGTTTCACGCTGCATTCGCACAATTCTGCTATACTGGAGCCCAAGGTCAGTACCCCGTTCTCCCCTTCCATGACCGATGCAGGTACTTTACCTCAGTCAGCCTATCACGTTTGCTAAGTACATTAACAGTGGCCATTGCCGGCTACTTCATAAACTATGCTACCGAAGTACGCACCAATACGTCTTCCGCCACCGGTGCGATCTTCCTCGCCGTCGCTCAAGGCTGTTTCGCAGTCGGTCGCTTCAGCGGTTCCTTTGCCATGAAATTCATCAAGCCCCGGTAATCCCCACCCTCGTCCCCACCGCTTTCTCCTAGCTCCACCCTATCAACCTCTCGCACCCTCCTGTCCCTGCCGGAAGTTCTGACGACGTATCAGATACGTCTTCCTAGCCTACCTCACCTGCGTCATCATCTTCAACTCCGCCGCCACGACACAAAAGCAAAACACCGCCATCGCCATGCTAAGCCTAACCCTCTTCTTCGAAAGTGTCTGCTTCCCCACCATCGTCGCTCTTGGTATCCGTGGCATCGGACGGCACACCAAACGCGGGTCTGGGCTCATCGTTGCGGGCGTGTCTGGGGGTGCGGCTGTGCCACCCATTCTGGGTGTAACGGTACGTTAGTTTCTTCAGCATCCCACAAGAAAGAGAAAATGTCAGCTGGTCTAGCTAGGGCGGGCGCTAACTACCCTTTTCTCTTGCAGGCGGACGCCAAAGGCACCGCAACCGCAATGGTCGTGCCCGCGTGCTTTATGGTCCTAGCGTGGAGCTACGCCCTGTGCGTCAACTTGGTGCCTGCGTACCGAAACCCAGCTGACAAGATCGGCGCGGCTACCATTGGGCTTGAGCACGGTAGTGGCGAAGTAGGCGTAGGGGGAGATATGGAGAAAGATATGGGGGTGCACAAGGAGGTTGCTTGATCACCTGCTTGCTTGTATGACCACTGCTGCTGCTGCTTTGGAAGCTAGATAAGTGTCGATAGTGTTTCGTTCTAGAGTAAGAAGGTTTCTTCCCTCGTTGTATATACCTACCCCAACGCCAAGACGTTGCAACAATCATTGGACAAGGGAGCCTCCTACCTATCACCTACTACCTTGACCGCTCGCTGCTCTTTCCTACATCTACACTATTTCTCACCGGGATTCTTCTTTCACCTCTTCCCGACCCCCAGGGACGCAGACACGGAGTATCCCTTCGACCTGTCCAAATGCAGCGAAAGAATTCCATAGTTGAGATCGCAGACACAATTTACAAGCCTACCCCTACTCCCAAGGCTCACAAAAGCGCGATGCCGCAGATGGCCATCTATCCACGCAACGGCACTACTCTAGACATTCCCTTTCAGGAGATCCGGGTCCGAGACATTCCGCATACAGCCTGTGGCCAACAAGTCCAACAGCCCCCTTGACCACGGCCCTATCGAGCAAACTCGCCCTCTGGTCAATTTTCCCCGCCCAACGACCTTCATCGAACAAATGCCTGAAGCCTCCCCCCCTCTCCGTTCCTCTCGTGCTGATGACAATCTTTCTCTCTCTTTGACTCCCGCGAGACCACCCAGCACCGCAGACCAACGTGTTTCTGTTGGCTTGCATCATGCCTACCACATCGTGTCTGCTATAATCACTTTTTTCAAGCCCGCCGTGACTTACCACCGGTACTTCTACTCCGGTGCTTCCTTTCATATGGAGCACCCACGGTTCCGCAGCATCTGTCGCGCTTGTAGAGAAAGAGATTCTGAGCTTGCATCGGCATCATAGGCTGTGGTTGACTATTTGTAACATCTAGCTTCTATATCTTACATCGACTGCCTCAAGCAGGAAGCCACCCCAATCCTCAAGCCCCAAGCTTCCATGATAGTCCCAGCCACCACACCATCTCCAAGTCCGACGACCAGACTGCCCCACCCCCAGCCCCACCCCTCAACCAATACTGAACAGCTGACCCGCATCCCCCCCACAAGCCGCCGACCCCAATTTCCCTCCCACCGGCACCAAGCACGTCGCCCCCTTCGCATTCTCCGGCGCCAGCGGCAGCGACGTCTTCCCCGCCGCGAAGGCAAACAGCTGCGAGTCGGTGACCGCGCCCCCTGTCGCAGAAATTCCACATCAGCAAACCCGCCTGCCAATGAGAAAGGAAAACCCTTCGGCACACAGTGGTGGGCTTACCTCCATCCGCCCTTCCCCCACACGAAAACAGCAGGACCTGATCCCCCGCCTTGCGTCGCGGGTCAAAATTCAGGCACCCCTGCGTCTACACACCGTAATCAGCATCCCCTGGAAAAAGCGAAGAGAGGGGGACTATGCATACCGCGGTACTGACAACCAGCATCGTCCCCGCTTGGTCATCATGCTTGCCCTTGGTGATGATGTCGAACTTCTGGTTCGCACTGCCGTCGCAGGGTTTCAGTTGGACGGGGATCAGGTTCTGGCGGAAATCGCCCGCGGCGGGGTCGATGGAGAGGCATTGCCCGTTGGCGGCTTTGATGGTTGTGGAGGAGAAGGCGCGCGTGGCGGTGGGGTCGCGGGGGTTGGCTTCGGCGGCAGCGGCGGCGTTGAGGACGCCGCCGGCGCGGGCGATGGGGGCGCCGTTGGTGAGGCCGGTGGTGTTGGTGAGGGAGGAGCGGGCGATGGTGGTGTGGCGGTTTGGGAGGGGGGAAAGGGTGGGGATGGAGAGGCTGAGCGGGGAGAGGAAGAGGAGGGAGAGGGGGATGAAGTGTTTCATGGCTGGGGGGAGAGGCTTGGGGGTGGGGAGGGAATGTGGGGCGATAAAGTGGATTAGAGGAGAATGGAGAAAAGAGTGGAAGGACCCGTCTAGCAGGTAATGAATAGCAAGGTAAGGAACGGCGGGCTCAGCACGCAGAAGACTCAACGACAGAGAGCGAGGGGATCCAGAGACTTAGCTGAGGACATGGATTGACGGTCTGAGATGGCAAGATATATGTTGACTCAATCCCAGGATTCTAAGCGCCAACCAGGAACCTACCTCAAGGTGGACGAGATGAAAGGGCCGCGCAGACACATCCATCTTCGATACCAATTCCAGACTCAATATCATCCCCAATGTACGCAGGCATGAATGATCTCAAGCGCTGGAAGGATTCTTATAGGACACAGTCCAGGCACGCATTCGGCGTAGCCAGTGACCTTCTTCGTCAAGCGCCGAAGTAGAGTCGTATAACTCGAGAAGAGGAAGGAATGTTGCTGTGAAATTGCACCAATCCGGGCTATTTCTGGATGCTTTGCTTCAGTCAGGACTACTCCTTCATGCGTTGACAGGTTGAGCGCTTGCACAGTGTCGACGATTTGAAACACGATATCGAAAGAAGAGTAGAGCGGCTAACTTCGTCTGGTGTAGCCTTCGACTATCTTATCCGAGGTTCCTCCGCTTGCCAAGCATGCTAAGAGCCCTCTTTGTCCGCTCCAATCAGATCGGAGCGCGAGGCACAGCTGAAGAATCCTCACGGACACCAGCGTGACGTCTGTGCTGCTGACTGTTCTCGGTATACATGTAGCATTTGGAACGATACTTGCCATGTGCGCGGGATCAATCCAATTTCATCGTACTTTGTGTAATACATGCAGCCCATGTCCGAATGATACCGCGATCCCGAATTGCGGGGGCCGCCCTGATCTTCATTATCTTCGCCACCGTTCTGTTCCAGGGTCGTGACAGCGTTCGGGAGCATTTCAGGGGTAATACTGCAGCCAAAAAGCCCAACAACAAATCACAGGGCCAGGGATCCGAAGGGAAGCGACCCTCTCTGCCCTTACCGAGCGCCTGCCCGGACCACCTGGATTGGCTCCGTGAATTGGCTGATTCGCCCGATCTGACATTTCCGTTGAAGTATGCCCGTCGAGATATCATTGTGCGCCCAATAGCTGGCCTTGAGCGCGCCTCGGTGACCAAGCTCGACGGAAATCTATTGCCCGACCTGCAGGAGATATCGTCCCCTGAGGCGTGCGAGCTGAAGGAGGAACACCGCCTGCCCCCTTTTCATCTGGACGTCCCGGAGTTTTCCAATCCTGTGCACGCATCCCATATCATATTTGGGGCCGCAACCACGTTGGACCGGTTGGATGCCTCGATCCCATTCTTCCAACGATGGCTTGCCCACACTGGCGCCAGGCTGTTCGTCATAGTCACCGGGAATGAGGATGCCTCACCAGATCCAGAGGCCATGGACGGTCTGCAGAATCGTATGCGGGAGCTGGGGATGATAGTCACGCTGGTCAAGTCTCTACGGAGCAAGGATACTGGTATTGAGCGCGTTTTCTCGCTCATTAGAGTGTTGAATCAGAATCGAGATGAAATGACGAAGTGGTTTGGATTTATTGACGACGACACCTTCTTCACTTCCCTGTCTACTCTGATAACACGGTTGGGGGAGTTCGATCACCAGAAACGGTGGTACCTTGGCGCCGTTTCCGAGGAGTGGTGGACGGTGGTGCAGTGCGGATGGATTGCGATGGGTGAGTAGGCCCAACCTTGTACATGGGGACGGTGCTGACCACGCGGTAGGCGGTGGAGGAATCTTCCTCTCTCCCCCCATGGTCGACACGCTTGACGCCAACTTCGAGGAATGTAGAGACACCGCCCACACCGGGTTCGGCGACCAGCGAATCGCCGAGTGCATCAACAAAACGACCGACAACCGACTCACACAAATGGACGGTCTCTACCAGATTGACCTTCACGGTAAGTCCGAAATCTTTCAATCCAATCTGATCCCCTGCCTGTCCTAGTATCGGAATGGTAGGAAAGAAACCCAACCTCTAACAACCATCCCCAGGCGACCGCTCCGGCGTCTTCGAAAGCGGCCGCCCCATCATCTCGCAACACCACTGGAAAGAAGGCTACTGGAGCGAAGACGGCTCGGGCCCCGACGCCATCCGCCACCCGCGCTGGTTCCCCATGGACCGCATGTCGCTCATCTCCTCCCTCTGCGGCGACACCTGCTTCCTGCAGCGCTTCCAGTTCGGCGCCGACACGCTGCTCACCAACGGCTACTCCATCGCCGTCTACCCCCAGGGGGATTTGAACGACCTCCCGCTCTTCCAGATGGAGCGTACGTGGGTCACGCCTAAGGTGGTGGAGGGAAGTCTGAATGATGGGTATGATCATTATCTTGGGCCGTTAAGACCAGCGCTGGAGCTGGATGTGGAGAAGGTGCATTATCGGTTCATGGATGCGAAGATTTTGGAGGGGGGCGCGGTGAGGCAGTATTATCGGCGGTTGGGCAAGGAGGGGGAACTGGATTCTTTGGTGGAGCTGAGGTGGACGATGGACGAGGAGCGCAACGTTTCGTCGAGTGAGCATGTGGTATGATGGAATCGTAAGTCTCGTATATCCTTGCAACAATCTTCCAAAACTCAGATAAAACATCCCAACATCTCGAAACCCCTGTCAGCAAAACACCATCTCTCCTTCCCCCTCTACAAAAAATTCATAATCTACAATTCCAAACCATCCCCCTCAAAACCCAGACCATGTTCCCCTCCACGCATACAACCCAAAATCCCTCGCACCCACCCATTTCCCTCAACATCAAGACCTCACCCCCCACCAAACCTAAAGCCATCGCCCCCTTGCTCTCACTTCTCCAACTTCCAGCCCCCCCTCAACCTATTCCCCAAGTTTTTCTTCTCCCCCTTGCTCTATACCCCCCCCTTCCTTCGCCCCAGCCATCGGTCTGCAATCCTAGGACTCAGCAGCACAAGTTGCACTTGGTGAGGGGGTGAATAGGATGCGTAGACTATGTATCCCAGCGTTGAACAGAGAAGACGAAGTATAGTCCAGTCCTCCATCCCCACTTCCGTCCGCCCTTTGATCTCCCATCCTTTTCCCCCATTCCCACAACCCCGCTCACCACCGACTCTCTGCCCTGACCTCCGCAGTAAGTATCCACCCCCATACCTTTCCCTTCCTCCCCACATCCCCCATTATCCTATTCCTCCAACTCCCAAGAATAGAGTGCATACGCCAGCGTTGCACAGGGGCTGAGAGGAAGCTGAACCTAAGTAAGAGAGAGACGAGATTATAGAAGAGAAAGTGAAAGAAGAAGAGAAGAGAGAGAGTGAAGAGAGAATGTAAGAGGACTAGTTGTAGGCGAGAGAGAGAGAAGAGGAGGAGAGAGAGGAGAAGAGAGGGAGAGAAAAGAAGAAAAAGATAGGAAAGAGAAGAAAAGAAAGAGAAGAAATAGAGGACGAGATCAAAGAGAGAGAAAGAGAGAGAACGAAGAGAGAGAAGAGCGAGAAAGAGATAGAGAGAGAGAGAAGAAAAAGAAGAAGAGAGAAAAAAGTAGGACAAGAGAAAGAGAAAAGATAAGAAGAGGAAGAGAGGAGAGAGAGAGAGAGAGAGAGAGAGAAAGAGAGAGAGAGAGGAAATAAGAATAAAGAGGCGGCGATACTGGCGCGCTATTTGTGTTTGAAGTCTTCAAAGATGGCGGTTACTACATAACCTCGAGCATTATCGTACGGCTTGGGGAGGGAGGGGAAGGCAGAGCGGAAAAGGTGGAAGAAGAGATTGGGTCGACCGGTATAGGCTTCCGAGAACAGCACACTTCTGTGACAGATATGTATCTTTCAATTTCCTAGCTCCCTCCCATCTACTCCTCTAACCGCCGCCCCCATCAAACCTGCTTCGCCGCACAGTGCGAAACACAAGGCCACGGCCTCGGCGCAAACAAATAACTCACCCTCCCCGCATCAACCTGCCGCCCGCTGAAATCCCTCTTTACGTCCGGCAACTGCGCAAGATTGACGCTCGCCGCATTCCGCATCCAATCCCCCTCCGCCACACACAGCCGCTCCATTTGCCCAAACACCTGGTTCGCACACTCCGCCGCACTCGGCACCACATCCGTCCCATCCGGCGCCGTGGTCGCATTCACCAGCGATTTTGGGAACCAGTACCCCACGGCGCAGGAGCTGGCGTACGACCACACCCACGCATCCCAGTACGACTGCCCGGTTTTTGACTCTTGGAGTTCGCGGCAGGTGTTGGCCACGGCGGCGGCGCAGTCAGTGGGGTTGACGGTCCAGGGCTTGGGGAGGCCTTGCTGGCGCAGGCAGGTGATGCCGTTGGTGGTGGCGCTGTCGGTCTTGGCCATAGGCGGCATTGTTGGCGCCGCGGCGGGCGCGGCGACTTTTGCGCTGGCGGTGGGGCCGAAGGCGGCGGTCCAGGACGCGTATTCGGCGGCGAGGAGGGCGGAGTCGGAGGGGGAGAGGGGGGCGTAGGCGGCGGAGGTCCAGGAGGCGAGGGCGGCGTCCGCTTGGGAGTTGTAGGCGGCGATGGCGGCGAGTTCGGAGGGGGAGGCGGTCTTGTAGAAGGCGGAGGTCCAGGCGGCGTATTGCTGGGACTCGGAGGCGAGGACGGCGGGGGGGACGGAGTAGTCGACTAGATTGGCGGCTCCGGCGGAGGAGAGGGCGGCCAGGATGGAGGTGGGGATGCTGGCGTTGAAGTTTGTGACGGCGGCGGCGGGGGGGCTGCTCGCTGAGGAGGGGAGGGCGCGCGCTGTTAGAGCGGGGTGAGGGTTGGGGATGGCGGAGACTTGGAAAGCCAGGGAAAGGGCTGCGGCGAAGAGGCAGAGGGAACCCATGGCGATGGAATTGAGACAGCTCCAGCTATGTAGCCGACGCTTTCGAGGAAACAAGATCCAAGCCCAAAGGCGATGTAGGAAGCCCTGTTTCCTTGAACGCTGTCGAAAGGACGAGCACGGTATTCAAGAAGAGCAATAAGAACGCTGAGCGCAGACCCCAAAGGAAAACCAAACACTGTGGGTACAATCCTCTTATATGGCTTCGATCTCAAATCGACACGGGACGCAAATCCAGCAAGAAGATATTTCCGAACGCGCAGCATTCGTAGTTGCAGTCGTTAGGTGCGGATTACATGCCATGCGCAAATGCGGCAACGACATGTTTCTCCCCATGCTCCACTTCTGTTACAGAAAACGGGAACATCATCATAAGCGATCATGCTCCGTGTTTTTGTGCAGAAAGGCGACCCTGTTGGCGCACGGCTCGCCTTGGTAAGGGACCACCATATGAGAGATACCAAAGTACGGAAGATATAGGAGACCTACCTACGGTCAGCCAACACCAACACGACGACCGGTGTAGCACCAAAAGCTGTTAGTCCGTAAGCGCACATAGCAGAGCACACCGCGAATATCAGTCGAGGAAGAAGCGCGACATGCGTCCCGAATGAAAAACCAAACGTCGTTGCCGCAACGCGCTAGCGCGCTTGGACGTCGCCTAGGTAGACTATGATAAGAAGAATAAGATGTATGTACCTCATAAATGATTCGTATTTGTTGGCTGCTTTGGCATCAGTCGTGTGTTAATCCTGTCGATATGAGAAGAGTCAGTGACCTCACCTCTACCCCAGTGGGTCATAAAGTAATGAAAATCAAGTCAGTTCGAAGTAAGGTATAGGTATAGAAGTATCCGTGCCAGACCGACTCATCATTTGTTTCCCAAGCAATATGTGATTATCTTTCGATACGCAAGCGAGCTATGAACATACGGCCTTCATCGTCATTCTCGGCCCCTTTTCGTCTCTGATTCCTATCATTTTCGCCCGCTCTTTCCAGTCATTCACCACCAGTCTCCCTGCGCTTTCATGGCGGCCGCCACCTTGGTGAATCCAGCGATGTTGCTTCCGGCGACCAGGCTTGGGAACTCGCCCTCCGCGGGCTCGACGTACGCCTTCGCCGTCTCGAGCCCGTTCTTGAAGCAGTCTTCCATGATGCCCTTGAGCTTTGCATCAACTTCCTCGGATGTCCAGCTGATACGTTGAGAGTTTTGTGCCATCTCGAGCCCGGAGACGGCGACACCACCAGCGTTGGCTGCTTTACCTATACAAGAGAATGTCGTCAGCACTTGCTATGTTGGACAGACGAGCCAAGCATTTTAACAAATCTCATGAATGTGGTGGTTTACGTACCTGGTGCATACCAAATCGCATCGCCCTTCTTGCTCTTGCGGTCGTTCTCAAAGGTGTCGATGGCTTCTGGGGAACATCCCATGTTACTGCCCTCCGCGATGAACTTGGCCCCATTCTCGATCAATGCTTTTGCCTCGTCCCCGGATACTTCGTTTTGAGTCGCACTTGGTAGAGCAACGTCGATCTTGCCAGAAACAGTCCATGGGCGTTGTCCCTCAATATACTTAAACTTGCTCTTGTAGCTTTCGTCGGTCGTGAGCTCGGTCAATTGCTTGCGGTCCACTTTTAGCTGGGCGATATAGTGGACTTCTTCTGGCTGGATGCCCTTCTCGTCGGTGGCCACGATGGTACCCTTGCTGTCAGAAAGGGAGATGACCGTGGCGCCCAACTCGATTGCTTTGAGAGCCGCGTATTGGGCTACATTCCCTGAGCCTGAGATAGCTACACGCTTGCCGGAGAAGGACTCTTTGCCGCCCGAAGCATATTGAATCATGTGTTGAACGTACTATATCAGACTTGTTAGTGCCAGGAAGACATGAAGAAGCGAATCTGAAGTATCAAACTACTTACGTAGACGAGACCGAACCCAGTAGCCTCGGGTCTGATCAAGCTACCACCCCAAGTTCCACCCTTGCCCGTCAAGCAGCCTTCCCATTGATTCTTCTGCGCTTTATAAGTACCAAACAGCCAGCCGATCTCGCGAGGGGAGACACCAATGTCCCCAGCTGGAATATCGGTATCAGCTCCAATGTGCCTGCTGAGCTCTCGCATAAAGGAGACGCAAAATTTGCGGATCTCATTGTCGGATTTGCCTTTGGGGTCAAAGTCGGCTCCTCCTTTGCCGCCGCCGATGTTCACTAGAAAGGTTGTTGATCAGCCCAGACTCCAGCCTGTGCAACATGCTATGTGTACTCACAGCCAGTTAGTGCATTCTTGAATATCTGCTCAAACCCCAAAAACTTCAGGATCGACAAATTCACTGTTGGATGGAACCGAAGACCACCCTTGTAAGGTCCCAATGCAGAATTGAATTGTACACGGTATCCTCGATTGACTTGAACTTGATTCTTATCGTCTTCCCAGACGACACGGAATTGGATGACACGCTCAGGGATGGCGGCGACCTGGAGCGCGGTGCGGTATTCGGGGTTCTTCTTGAACAAGGAGGAGTTCTCGAGGGTCGAGGCAAGCTCTGTCGGCCTTCTGTCAGTGAGGCTCTCTCTCGGCCGGTATCGGAGACGCTTCACCTTTGTAAGCTTGTTCGAACTCGGGCTCGGATGGGAGATTTGACATTGTTGCTGTGTGCTGGACCTCTGCGGAACTGTCTTAGGGAGTGAATGTATTAACGTTCTCTTGTGATCGAGAGAAGAGATGGGTAGGGAAGAGAACACCGGCGACAGAGGGGAATCACAGCATGAAGAGCATCAGCAAAAGAAAGCTAGAAGTGCCATAGCTCCGACCAATGGGCGATGCCTGGCACGCCCTCGACCACGGCGATCCGGCATGCAAATCTGGAAGAGCATGGGGCTAGAGGCTCGCTAGAGCTGCACAAGCAGCGGGGCAGTCGGGCCATTGTTGTGGGCATGGAGTTGGTGGTGTTGATGGAGTGTGGGGGCAGCAAAGGTTCGCATCGCAAGTGCAAAAGCGTGACGTTGACTTTTCGCCTCATCCAGCGCGAGTACACGCCAAGCTTCTTATCAGAGCTTCGTGATTAGCCAGGAGCGCCAGGATCGGCTAATAGCCCTACCATGTCTACCACTTCCGAGGACTCACCTTCACATCGCTTTCCCACGGTGACACCACTTTTCTGTCGTTCTTGAATGTCAAGATGGGAGTTGGCCTTGAGCGCATTGCCAATTCAGTACGTAATACTCTACGCTGTAGGAGTACGATGTGGGACAAGGTGGACACTTCGTCTGATTAGAAGGGGCTTCGGATCATTGCGAGCAATGAGGTCTAAAATTGTCACCTAGCCATGGCATCGCCATCTCGTTCAGCTGTTGTATCTCCTCCATCTGCTGATTGACCTTCGTACTGAATTGAAACCCTCTGAGAGTATATCGCATTTGGTAGTTTAAGCTCGATGGAATAGTCACTATTCACAATCGACAGGGTCCCAATCCGTCACCAGGTATTCATCTAGCGCGTCCATCTTCTTCATGTCGGCCTTCTCGATCTCAAATCCAGCAACATCGCCATTCACTGCTATTCGCGATTTTGTCACGCTCTTGGGCAGAGGCACATAGCCGTGCTGCAAGCTCCATCGGACCAGGAGCTGTGCCGGTGCGACTGAATACTTCTTCGACAGAGAAGCTATGGTAGGATCCTCCATTTTGAGCGCCCGTACCAAAGGCGCATATGATTGTACAGTGATGTTGTTCTCCTGGCAAAACGAGGTGATTTCGACTCTGGTATTGAAGGGGTGGACTTCGACTTGATTCACTGCTGGCAGAATACGAGGCTTGGAGGCCAGTAGCTCCTTCAACTGCCCAGTCATTTAGTCCAGCATCTACGAGCGGAGCACGTGCACTTACATGTTTGACTCCATAGTTGCTCACACCCCCAGTCTTGATTTCACCCTCATCGATGGCATCTTCGACCGCTTTCCAGCATTCCTGCCTGCTCGGTTTCCCACCGTATGGACTGTGGATAAGGAACAGGTCGATGTAGCCCAGCCCACTTTGCTTCAACGACTCCTTGATTGATCTACGAGCTGCATCATAGCTTGTGTTGACTGCGAGCTTGGTGGTGAAGAAGATGTCTTCGCGCTTGAGGGAGGCCGTGTTGCTACTGCTGGAGAGGAACGAAAGGATCGAGGAGCCAACCTCCCTTTCGTTCTAAGTAGGTTCGGACTCAGCTTTCTTCTCATGTCTGGGGAATGGAACTGTGAGGCACGTCGTTGAAACCGATGCATGCTGCGCAAACATGCTGCGACTATCCTGGGGCTCGCGAGAAGGGCTAAGAGATCCTTCACAGTTTACTTACCTGATAGACCTGTGCTGAGTCGATACTATTACACGCTCAGCAATGATTTCAATACCAAAGTTGATTGTTCGCGGCGCCTGACCCTCGATAGCCTGCCTATAGCGTTCTCTAATTCAACGTCTTCTGCCTATACATGGGTAGAGCTACACGTACCTCCAATGCCCATTTGACTGCATTTGCTGTCTCGCTTCCGGAGGTCAGATACACACCAAGATGAATATTGGGCATGCTGAAGCCATTGGGAAGCTACTGATCTCAGACGGTGTTGCTCCACTTTCTTGGACACGGGCGTCAGGGCGTACCTTTATCCGCGAACTGAGGGAGAAGGTATTTGGCGCCATCTGAATTTTGAAACCCGCAATGTAACAATAACGAATTTTGAGACAGGCGAACAGATGAGAATGTGGTTCATGTGCTTGTTAACACTCAATAATGGCGGGAGACGTTAATACTACTTCAAAGATGAACCGATGAGAATCTCGCGATGGCCAGCAGGCATTGATCATATATAGCAAAGTTTTTTTGTTTGAGATGGTTTATCCTTGAAGGCCGCATAGAAAATTCGTGGCGATCGAACGCCTGATCTGCGCTGTCTAGTGCCATCGTAGGATATGCCGTAACTCAGCAGTGAACAGCGTCTATCGTGCTGGTTGTTTAGCTTTTTGAATCCCGAATGGAGAGTACAGGAGGAGGAGGAGAGGGATGATGGTTCTCTGGTGTAGTTCGCTGTTGTTAGAGGACCCCGGGAGAGATGCCGCGCCGATATGTATACGTACCGGATCTACTCGAAGAAGGCAGGCAAAGATCAATGACAGCTACAATCAACGCGTCTGGCGCTTCTTGCTTTGTCCGAGTCAGGCCGAACATATCCAGTGACGGGATGATCCTCTGTGGACGCGCAATGATGTGCCGAAGTGCATCCAGGCTGTGCCCTGGTTGGGGACACTGGAAAGTTATCGGTGCAGCTTGAGCCGCGAATCTGCCACCATTCGCGAGTGACAAGGGCCTGATACGCAGGGCTATCGAGCATTGCCTCCGCATCGGGTGTGATCATCATCGCTTCGTTGAATCTGTATCGGAACTGCTGGCCCGTGAATCTCAATCTTGATCTTTGGCCTGACGACGGACAGCTCGAGTTCTTCAACTCGGAAGGTGTCACCACCAGTCACGGAGTTGAAGGCCGTCCATCTCCGCTTAGTCCTTCGCCTCTCGGCTGTTGAGCCTCCCCAAACGTACTTTCCAGTATCAACAATGATGGTCAACCCCATCCCTGTCCAAGACAAGCTTTGTCGAGCTTCAATCCAAGCGTTCATCCCGATAATGCCTGTGCTTGGATCTAGCTTTGCGCAACTCACGTCTTCAAGGGATCACGCTGTTCGAGCCATTAGGTCCAGGTGGCGCTATTTGCAACACCAATTGGGATTGGGAACTGGACTCTCTGTCGCCATCACCAGCAGTCGTCACTTTGGTACTACCTTTGCCTACTGGTCATCCTCACTGACCGCCTCTTAATTGTGACTCCATCATCATATTCATCCGTCGCCACTCCCGCTGTTCCTTACATAACCGCCGCTCGCTCCGGGTCTAATTCGCAGTCTGCTGCGTTCTGCCCCACCAGGGCGCTCCATTGAAGGCTACCAACATCCAAACCGTCCGCCGTCGTGATTATACAATATGGACTTCCCAGCCGAATCCCCTAATGGAGGCCCTCAAGAACAATTCCAATACGCGGCCTTCGCCGGTTTGACTGCTTCTACTGGCTCTACTGAGCCCCCCCCGAACCGTGCCGATGACCCCCAATTCGATATGTACGCCTGTGTTGACGTCTGTTTATGGTAGCAGGGTCTCTGCTAACCTGTGGCTCCAGCTTTGAGTGGTACCCCAAATACCAGTCCTGCCAACGTTACTTCGTCGACCACGCTCAACAGAGCGGCCCCGTCCAGGCAGTCGCAGCATTTGTCAACATCCACCTACCCTTCCAGCATCCGGATAACTCTGTGCCGAATGTAACACCTCGTCAGCCAATCATCCCAGGCCCATTCGGCCGACCTGATATGGCCTCCCAGCAAACATACTGTTCGGTTTCCCTTGTTCCCTACCTCCGGCGCCTGGTCGTTACCGGCCTTGACTTTCCAGGCGTTCTACATGGCTTCTTCGGTGACGATTGGGCGACAGGAGTGGGACCTCTACATGAGCAAGAGCGACGGAACTACCTGTTCGCAGCCAAGAGTGGTGGCTGGGCGTCTGTCAAGAGGGATTACGATATGCTGCCTCTTCAGACAGTGCCTTTCATGCGACCGTTGCAAAGCCCGGTGATAGCCGAGATCGAGGCGGCGGAAAAGAGTTGGAGTGAGTGGCTTGCCATGGAAGACTGGATGGTCGGCCCGCGGGCTCCCGAAAATATGCAGTCACAAACCGAACAGCCAGGTGGAGCTTGAGCGACTAGATAGGTTAGGTTTATTGGACATAAGATCATTGTGGTATTAAGCAACGTATCCGGCGGCTATTGCTGCCAAAACATTAGGATTACGGTATTCACTCATCGCGTGGTACGTATTTCAAACGCCTCTGAATTAAGTTCAGCTATATTTAGCCGTCTATGAGTCTGGTGTTGCAAGTCATGGTGCCGAGGGTTGGCCGTGCCCTGTGAATGCAGGTCCACAAGTTATTGTAGGTCGGACGTCATAAGACATGGGCGACTTGATATGGCACCCGCGCTCGGCCGTGAGTGACGGTAAATTGATGCTTTCGCATCATACAAGATATCGGTTTTCTCCACAAGCATTCACTGTTATACCGTCTGCCTCCTGTCGAGGACTCCTGCTCCGAAGTCGTGATTTATCACAATGAGCGATACGTGCTCTATGATAACCTTTCCCGGCCGTTGGCCTCCTCAGCTATTGCGGCGAAGAAACACCCCTCTAAGGCGGAGGAACGGTGTCCACAAGCAAGCAACTGACGTGGCTGCGGCGGCGGCTGAAAGGGTCCAGGAACCGGAATCCTTGACGTTTTACAAGATATCAAAACACCGTGATCAAGAGACGTCTCAAGCATTCATTGAGAGCACTTCACACACAACACAGGCGACCGAACAGGTAGCGGCTCGAAGGGCCCAACAGAATGAGAAGAAAGTGCTCAACTGGCTCAAGTCTTGCTCCGGTTGGTGGTAAAGAACGGACACGAAGTCAGACTCTTACTGACGTGATACAGCGCCCCCGGAAATACTTGCCAAGCCGGATTCTGATCGCATAGGCTTTTACGACTTACCAGCTGAGATTCGAAACAGAATAGCGGAATACGTCCTTGTTCATGGTCATATCCGTCCTTTGTTGAAGTCGTCCGAGGACTGGACTCGGTTTGTACGGGTACGGGTGGCACCTCGGATGACCTGGATTAGCCCGACTATCTCGCAAAAGGTTATAAATCTCCTCGAGAGAAAGATTCCGCGAGACATGCTCAAGGGTTCTCGCGCTTTGCAGTGGAAACCGAAGACAAACTCGCATCCTGGGATTCAATTCCTAGCTACCTGCTCGCGGGCTTACCAAGACTACCACGCATTTCTGTATGCTCGAAACTGCTTCTCGCTCGCGCCGGGCATGCCCGTCATCTCCAACCAGTACTTCACAGGTCTGCATTCAAAACACTGGCTCATGATCAAGAACCTCGTCGTCTACTTTGGTACCCTAGACATCACGCCTCACGCCATGGTGAGCATGGAGTACGCTACCAGACACGTCTACAACAAGTTCCGAGCATTCCAGGACTCGCCGACTACGCGAACATGGTATAGATTCCTCCTTCAGATGGAAAGATATCTAGCAAAATGCTGGCTTGCGAAACTCACCTGGCTGCGAGATAACATCGAGGGGAAACGGATCATCCTAGTCGCAAAGAACCAGCCACCAGTGTTCATCAACCCTCCTTTAAGCGCTACTTTCGGGAGAGTAATCAATGACAGTCTAGATGGCGTCTCTGCGGAGGTCCAAAATTTCCTTACTCGTGTGTGGCACGATGTCGTTTCAAGAGTCGAAGAAGCCATTCGCGAGGCGTTCCATACTCATGCGGATGGAGTGATTTCACACCATAGGAAAGCTATCGACCATTTCAAGCAGTGGTTGGCACAGGAGGAAGAGGAGTGGAACTCTGAGGGAACATGCTGTTTCTGTGGCTTACATGATGCAAATGGCGTGCATAAACTCTGGATCAGGAACAGATACGCTAGACCGTGAAATGTCGCACGATCATTCCGGATGTGCTCGGAATGAGTACTGGAGAATACTGGTCCACGGGACCATGGGCCACAAGCCATTACTTCGCATTCAATGGTCTCTCCACAAATTGCACAATCATGATGGGTCATACCTACCTGATCATGCAGCTGTACTTGGAAAAAGATTCTACTGCTATGGAGCAGGCATCATTTCCATTTGATCAACACCATGTGCGCGAGATGTTGCGTCAATTACTTAATGAAGCCTCTAAATCGGCTGCAATGATCTATCAAGCTGGCTCGCTCGAGTACACAAAGATGCAACTTTGGGGAATGGGACAGGAATCCACCGTCTGTTTGTATGACGTTGATTTCCCATCGGAACCGTCAACAGAGCCTGAAGTTACTATACAAGACACTCCATTGGTCATCTGCCACATGGACATCCTCCCTCGTAATCTCATTTTTGGCCAGAAAACGAATGTCTGGCTTGTTGACTGAGCTGCCGCAGGTGGCTATTCGGCTTCACTCTTTCAGCACCACAAAAGATTACAACAAAACCATACAAAGGCTCATATCCTGTGGCCATTCCTGTGGCAATCGAACGAGCGTTGATTGGGTGATTCTTTCAAGCTGCTGCTAGCGTCCCATTCTCTTCCGGAGAAAGCCGTGAGGTACATAAAATATTAGAAGCTCCTCCTCCTCGATCTTTCCTACCTTCTGGATCAGCTTGAAAGATCCCTCAAGCATGCAATTCCACAGCTCTCAGCGCGCTATCTTTCGACACGTCGTCGCCTTTCGCTCCTAGAACGCACACCACCTTGACATCGCGAACAAACCATTACGGTCTCATTGCTCGACCAAATTCAGAATTATCTTGCGATTCAAACACTACATCACATTTCGCCGTCCTCTGGCAACATCACAGCAACCATGTCAACCATCACCCAAAACCACCCTTCCTCCGCCCCCACCCGTGCAAACGCCTCTCTCACGACTCCAACCCAAGCCTTCCAACTCCGGAAAGATGGCTACGTCTTGATCCAAAACAATGCATGTCGCATCACCGAGCTCAAACACTGCCGACCCAGCAACCACGGCCACCCCAAGGCCATCATCACGGCGATTGAGATCTTCACCGGCAAGGAGCACAATGAAATCAGACGGGGGCACAAGAGTGTGGACGTGCCGACCGTGACTAAAAAGGAGTACCTCGTGCTCGATATCGATGGCGGGTATCTGAGTTTGTGGGATCCAGAGAGGGGGGAGCCAAAAGATGATATCAAAGTGCCGGACGGAGAGGTTGGTGAGAAGGTCGTGGAGATGTGGAAGAGGGGGGAGAAGGATATTTGGGTTATGGTGTTGGGTGCTATGGGAATGGAGATTGTGGATGGGGCGAAGGAGGCGGAGACGGAGCAATGAAGTAAGAGGGAAAGGGGAGGATGTTTTGGGATACAGATTGTGACATGCTGTGGCAGCAGGTAAGAAATAAGGAAATCGCGATACCATGAAGCCCATGGTCATAGAGTAAAACTATGGCGTCAACCAATCTCAATACTCTAATCGCGGTTTAGTGACCTAGATCGTCTCTCAGCGCCTCGGATCTTGGTATAGTGAAGGAAGGCTATTGGAAATCACTCGGGGGACTCGGGGTACTCCATGCCACACTCGAAATCAGTGCCAAGCCTGCCATGAACTCGGGGATCCTTCGAGTTGGCGGCTGACAATAGTCTCACTTCTGAGAGCGAGAATGCCCAGTTTCTTCGAGTTGGCATACTAACTAAATTTAACAATGCTTTCACGTCTAGATTTAAAATTCTTGATTACAACTTTCGATACAAAAATATTGGTTGCGAATATCGCGAACTGTAACAATATTTAAATTTAAAACTAAGATAATAAACTAGATATAACTTCAAGTATATACTTCTTTTTTATAGAATTACTTTAAATATTATAATATATTTTACATAGCTTATTTTTAACAATTATAATCTTGTATAATGATATATTGATTCTATTATTAAATCAACGAATTAGACTTTGAATTTCTTCTCGAATATTAATTTGTTATTTGTTTTGCAAAAACAATCTATCTTAGAAATATTATTAAAGTTTATCTTCTAAAATAATCTAAAAGATATTATAGATATAATTGAAATTTATTGTATTAATTAATATAAAAGATTGTTTACATTAGAGCAACTTAGATATCTTTTTACTTAAAATTGCAAATTACTTATTTACACAACTTTGCTTCTGTAACTTAAATATCTTAATATATTTATCTTATCTAAAGTTAAATACTTAATTAAGTGTAACGCAATTTTAATATACAACAATACTATAGTATTAATTGTTTATTTATATTGTCTCAATTATATTCTTAGATTAAACTATTGCTTATTTGTATAATATTAAAGCTAGACAAGATCTTCGATTAGACTAATCGCGTTAGATCAAGTCATCAAGTTCGAGTCGAATTCTTAACTCGTCAAGATTCGAGTCAAGTCAAGATTTTAATATTGAAAAGTCAATTCGAATCACAATGTTAATATCGAGTATTCAAGTCAAATTACGATGTTAATATCGAGTATCAACTCGAATTCTTAACTTGACTCGTCAAGACATAAAGCGATTTAGTAGTAGAATTTGTAAACATAAATTGTGTGTTAAATCTTATAATTTTTTTTTAAAATGTTGCATAGTAATGCAATTAAATAATGCATTTAATTTCTTTAATATTTGTGTAATAGCTAGTTTAAAATTATTGTAATCTCTCGATTAACTTTATTGTTATCAAAAAAAGTGCATGTTTAAACAACAATTTAGTTGACACATTTGTTAAACAAAGTGTATAATTAAACAACAATTTCGTTGACACATTTGTTCGAAAAAGTGCAAAATTAATGTATATAATAAAACAATACGCTTAGTAAATAATGCAACAAAATAATGCAATTAATAAATTATATAACTAAATAACTTGTATTCTTGCTATTTATTCTTAATTTCAATTATTTAAATATAACGAAAATATCTAGATTTTAGAATTTTAAGTATTACGACAAATGTTTATTTTTCATTATTATTATAGTGGATTCTTAAATTAATTATTAATTGCGTTATTAATCGCATATTTTTTTGCTAAATAGTTTTACGCTTTGCGTAAATAACAAGCAAATTGTTGTTTACATACATAAAGCCAAACCTTAATAAATATCGTAAAAAATTAACGATAATGCAAATAAATAATGCATTTACTAAAAAAGAATTTAGTTAAAAACGTTTTAATAGTTTTCTAAAATGTTTTTAATGTCGAAGTCTAAATTTTGTAATTTTTATTACTTAATTCGTTCTTAAATTTGTTGTTAAAAGCTTTGTTTTAAAGAATTTCTCGCATTAGTCTTTTGAAAAATCTCTTAAAAATTAATAGATTCGCAAACTTTAAATATTGACGAATTTCTCTTAAAATTACAATTTTAGATTTAAATTTATGCTTTTTCTATTGCAAAAACTTAGCTAATAATAATTTGTTACATTATTTGTTTGCATTATTTTTTAAATCTTAGATATTATGATTTTAGATAAAGTTTTGTTTTTGTTTTTGTTAGTTTCTTTATTGTTGCAATCTTGTAATGTTATATTATTACAAATTAATTTCTTAATTTTTTTATGTTTTGCATTAAATATATTAGCAATCTATAACAAAGATTGCATTACTCGAATGCATTATTTGTTTATTTAATACGCATCATTATAAAATCGTAAATAAGAAATTGTTCACGTTAATTATTTGAAAGAATTGTATTAACTTAAAGATAATTAAGTCAACGAACAATAATGTGATCAAATAATTAAAATAAGTGCTTAATTATGTCGCAATATAAGATAAAAAAAATAACTTAATTAGAAGCAATAATGTGATAATTGTGATAATTTTTAATTGTAATAATATTAAATAAAGATAAAAATTTTAATTCTAATTTTGATTTTAAACGCGAAAATTTACTTTATAATTACGACATTTTTCTTTTTTATGAATAATATATTAGTTAACACAACTCTTAATTATTTATTGCATAAATTTACATAATTAAGTAAGAATGTTAATTTGCATTATTTGTATGCATTATTATAAAGACTAATCGAAAGCGCAAAATATCAATTCTTTTTACTCTTTTTTAATTAATTTTTAATCGAAATTGTATTATAATGTAAGACGTAAATTAAAGATTACTATACATTAAATAGAACGCAAATCGAATAACCCTTTATAAATAATTAGCAAAATTTAGAGTTACAAGTGTTTATTAAGAAGCGTTTAAAGACAAGCAAATAAATATAAAGAACAATGTTTAAGGCTTAATTATTAATAAACGAGTTAAAAAGAGTCTTTATAATAATGCATTTAAGTAATATATATATGTTTTAAAAGTTAATTATATAACAATTAAATGTTTCAAGACAAAATCAATAAAGAAAATAAAAAATAATAATGTTGCGAAGCAAGCAATTATTAATGCGATAACTATGAAGATAGCATTCAAAAGTCAACATTTAAACGTAACAAAATTTACTTTTATTAATTAAGTATGTATTGTGTTTAATGTAAAAAATAAAATTAATATATATATTAAACTACTACGAATTACGACAAATTTAATATTAATATGTCGAAATACATAATATTAATTATTGAAATTATTTAGCAACGTATTTTGCATTATAAAGAACTAGATAAGCTAAAAGCAACTTAAGACTTAAACATAATTAAATAAATTTAACAAGTTTGTAAACACATTTTCTAGCGACAAAAATGTCGCAAATTGTAAAATACTTAATTCTCTTAATTCGATTAATAACGAATTGAAGAATTTGATTAAAATAAATAATAATAAAATTAAAGTTAAGTACAAAAAAGTCGAAAATAATGTAAAAATAATAAAAAACGAATATAAGTCGTCGAAGTATAAAGACAAAGATAATAATAATAAAAATTAAATTAAACATAAAATTATAACGATCTTAAACTAGTTAATTAAAATAATTAAGATTAAGAATAGTTAGTCAGAATATAAATTATTTAATTATGTAATTTATCAATTGTATTATCTTGTTGCATTATTTATCAAACGCATTGTCTTATTACATGCATTGTTTATATACTTTTTTTATCAAATATATTTATCAAAAAGTGCACTATTTATACACTTTTTTTAACAAATATATCAATTACATTATACACTTTTTTTATCAAATATATTAATTAAAAAATGCATTATTTATACATTTTTTTTAATAAATATGTCAACTATATTATGCACTTTTTTATCAAATATATGAATTAAAAAATGAATTATAATAATGCATTCAAATTATCTAGAAAGTTAAAATCAAATTATTAATTTAACTTTTTTAGTTAAAAAGTTTAACAATTTTATTCTATATAATCTTATTAAAGATTATAAAAAAAAAATATATATTGTATTTTAAAAAGAACTTAAATTTTAAATTTTTTAATTCGCGATAACGATAACACACAATGTACGATATAATCTTCAATAGTACAATAATGCTTTCGTAAATTATATTTAGACTAATCGTTGAGTTAGGTTATGATATCATCCCTCTAGTTCGACCTGGCGCCAAGATTGGGTCGCGACAATTTTTTGGAATCGAATCGCTCAAATTAGTTTAGCGCGCTTCGCGCTAAACTACTTATAGTAATCGACTAAACTACTTTAAGCAATTCGATTTCTCGAATTTTTTTTGACCTAGGTCTTGGCATTTGCACGTGACATTTCCGGGTTAGCGCGACTAGTCTAATTATATTGTAAATAATGTGTTATTATTATTGCAAGTTAAACGCGCTATTACTAAATTATTAAAACTTTAATATTTAAGAATATTATATTTAAAAATATATAAAAATCTAATATTTTTAAATATTTAACATAATTCTTAAAAAGTTAAATACATCAATTTAATGCAATAAAAGTAATTTAAATGCATTACTAAATTGCATTATTAAATTGTATTATTTTCTAATTATATTGTTTCGAAACATATATTAACAATGCAAAATCTTTAACAAATATAATAATATTAAATTTTTAAATATTAATTAAACGCAAAACATTTTGCAAATCTATTTTGAAAAAATTATTAAATTCTTTAATCGTTAATTTTTTTTTTTTTTTTGATAAATGTTTTACACTTTAATAATAGTTTTTTTAAAATTTAAGTTTATAATACGATTATAATACTTAAAAAGCATTATTTATTTAATTGATTCTAAAATCATTTGTAATCAATTTTATTAACAAATTCTTTTAGTAAAACTAAATGTTTTTTCGATGCTTACAAAGAATATTAAATACGAAAAAACGTCTTTAGTTATTTGAGCTAATTTTAAGAAATTCGAGACGTTATTTTTTCAAAACTCTTATGTTAAAGTTATTTTGACAATAACGTTAGTGCGAAGATGTACTTAAAGATAAAGATTGACATTAACTTCGTTAAAGAAGAGTTCGTATAATTATCGCAACAAACTATATAATTATTAACAAATAAACGATTGCATTATTAATTTGCATTATTTTATTAATTTCGTTAGCTTATTGTGTTTTAATTCTTAAAGTTGTAATTTTTTCTTTATAATAACGACTAAAATAATTCTTAAACTCTTTCTTATATTTGTCGTAATAAAAATAATTAATCTTATTGAAATTTTATTTTTTAGCATTTTTTGTGTTTTAATTTCGATACAAATTTAATTTTTAAATAAAATCTAAAATTATAGCGAGATTATATATTAATTCGTTTTTGTTCTTAATTTTAAAATAGTATTTCGCAAGTTTTGTAAAAATTAGTTCGCAAATTTTAATAATAAGTATTTTTAAAAAACACTCATTGTCGCATATAATTTTTTTAACAACATTAAAATAATTAAAAAAAGCATTAAATAATCGAAATTTTAAATATATATTAATATTAATTGTTCTAGACATAATTAAGATTAGCTTATAGAAAGAACATAGCATATTGTTAACAAATAATATTAGTAATTATTTGTTATCTTCTAATTAAATAATTTAAATCTTTAAATTTTTTAAGACTTCGTCAATTTATATATCAATTATGTTGCGCAATTAATATGTACGTCGAAGCATTAAATAAATAGAGTTTCAACGAATGCGAATGTCGTGTATTAATGTTCGAAACTTTGTTTTAACTTTAATTTAAAACTTTCAAAAACAAAGTTTTCGTTAAAAAAACTATTGATAGCAATTGTAAAAGCGCAAATTTGATTTATTTATTAATAAATGCATTATCTCTTTGCATTACTTATTTAAAAAATATTTTCTTAATAACAATGCACAAATTATTGCTTGTAATTACATTTTTAACTTAATTATTTTCTAATAATAATATAATATTATTATTTAAAGCTTTTAATTTAATAACTTTAATAAACTTTTAAATTACAAAATTAATAATATAAAGTATACAAGAAATCGAATTTTATATTTTATTTTATAAAGTGTCGCATCAATTAAACGTCTTTTTAAGTTTTTCTTTTAAAGTGTCATTGTTGCTTGCATTGTTCGTAACAACATTAAAAAGCTTGTTTTTAATATTATATATGTTTAAGATTTTAAGAAGCTTTTACATTAAATAATGATTAATATGTTTAACTTAAAGAGACGTAAATTTAATAAAATGTTTACGATATTAAAGTGCAATATTTATTTAATATGTTAATACTTTTAAATAAACGATTTTTTAAAAACTAGATTATGCATTTAACGCAATAAATATACGTCGTAACTTTTTTAAATCTTGCTTTATCTTTATACAAATATTATTATATTTTAAGAAAATTATAAATAACAATTTTGTGCGATGCATAAAAGTAGAATTTGAGCGAAGCATTTGCAATAATTGTCAAAAATACTTATTTTCGATAATTCGAAAAAATAGATTCAAGACAACAAAGATTTTGCACAATATTTGTTTTTAATTTTTTTAATTAAATTAAAACGCTAAATTGATATAATTTTTCTTTTATTAATTTATTAACTTTGGATTATTTATTTGCATTATTAAATTAAATTTACACAATTAAAAGCTAACTTAAGTTGTGAAAAAAAATTAAATTGTTTTCGTTTCTTGCAAGTAGTTATTTTGCAATGTTTAAGCATATTAGTTATACTAGAATTACTTATAATTGTAGAATAATCTAGAATTTTAAGACAATTCTTGCATGCTATCTTAGAATATTCTTTTAGTGTTAAAATTATTTGAATAAACATGTTTTAAACATCGAATTATTTATTTGCTTCAATCTTCTTAGTTTAAAGTAAATTTAATTTTTTTTTGAATTTTGTTTATAACACTTTTGTCAATAGATGTTTGTGATTATTATTGTTGAAAATAAGCATTAATATTAAGACTTTACTTAACGTATTCGTTGTTTTCTCTTAATTTTAAAAGAGAACTATTTTGACAAATTCTATCGATCGCTTCTTAAAGAGCTTTTTTTTTAAAAAAAAATTAATTAATATTTTATAAATTTTGACTTGCGAATTAATTAAAATAAAGATTACTTAAAATTGAATTGTGCAATATCGAAAAACTAAACTCTTTCTTAATCGAAAATATTAATAAATTGTATATATTGTTAGAATTAAACATTTTGCAATATATTTTGCAAAGAATAGTAGTCTTAATAACAACAATAAATTATTTAAAGATAAACACTAATAATATAATAAAATAATGCAATAAAATAATGCAATAAGATAATGCAAATAACGAGAAAATAATAAAGAAAAAAATTGTTTCGTTCTTGACGCATAGATCTCTCGAAAGTTGTGACGTAATAAATTCAAAAATAGAAATTCTTAACATTATAACAACATTTTCGATTGCTTAATAATTTAAATCGATGACTCGAATCGAGTTAAAAATTGAATCGATGTTGAATCGAATTACGATGTTGATATCGAGTATTCGAATCAAGTTACGATGTTAATATCGAGTATTTAAGTTAAGTTAAAAAGTTGATATCGATTTCCAATTTAACGATCATTCTACATATATAAGATTAAGTTATTTAATAAAGTTTTAATAAAGATAGATAGATTAAAATAAAAACTTTCGATAAGTTTCTAATTTTAATAAACAATAATATAATATTGTTAAAGAATAGCATTAATGTATAATAGTAACAATTAATATACTCTTGAATTATATAATTGCAAATATTACATTCGCGTTTTGAAAAATAGATCGAGCTAATAGAAATCAAGATGTTTATAAGATTTTGCAAATCTTACAAATCTATCTATTCTACATACTGAAATTAGTATTGCCAAGATAGAATTTGCTCGAAGAGCTTGTTTTGTTTTCTTAAAATTCGACAAAGTTGCAAAATCTTTATTGAATTAAACTATATTTTAACGCGTAAAGTTTTAATGTTTACAATATGTACAAACGTTTGCAATAGTGTAATCGACGAGTTAAGTTTTAACTCGAACAAGTTGACTCGCTCAACTTTAATCTTAAGATTGAGCAAAAATTTTAGCTCAACAAGATAGAGCGAGCGAAGAATATACGTCAAGTATTTAATTCGATTTATTCGATTTTGTAATATTACGTAACGCGCTAATTATATGCAATTAACGTAAATCTTGCGCTAGTTTAATTGAATTAGCGCATAAATAAGATAAGATAGAATAAGCAAATGCTAATACGACAAAATTAGCTTAAATTCTTGATATTGATTCGATGAAATTCGATTTTAGAGTCGAGTTCGCATCTTAATCTTGACTCAACTTTACAAGACTTAAGAGAGTAAATTAGATTAAGAAAAAAGTGTTTGATTCGATCTAACGATTACACTAGTTTGCAATTGCTCGCTAGTTATGTAGTTACGTCAAACTATTACGTTTTTTGATTCAAACGTTAGATTTTGTTGATTCGAATAAACTTTACTTTTGAGACGAATTTGATAAATCAAGAGAACGTGTGCGCATCTTACGCAAACAAATTATAATTATTATATAGAACAAACGCATTTACGAGTGCAATATTAAGAAATATCAAGATTGTCTTTCGCAAAGCTTAATTTAAATCTTTAGATTCTCGCAAGTAGTGCAAGATTCTAATCTTGATTTCGCACGAGATCTAGATGTAAGTAACACAAAATTGCGACTTTTATTATAACAAATTTGTATATATCTAGAACTAAAGTTAAGATTTATTAAATGCAAATATAATAACACTAGTTTTAAGAGAATTATTCTCTTTTTCTTTTATATTATAGCTTATATATTATTGCTATATCTAATTAGAAAACCAAAAATAATAAGAGCAATAATGTTCTATAAAAAAAATTATATTGTAACTTATTGCAAAAATATCTAGTATAGTAACAATATTAAGTTTTGTACTTATAAATTAATTTACGCTTAATTATATCTTTTCTATTAATTAAATATATAAATATTAATACAATTCTTTATATAGCGCTATACAATATAAAATTCTAGTATTTTTAGAAATATCTATTTTCTTAGTCTAGCAATCTTAGAAGCGTTAATTTAATTTTTATTAATTAAAATTACTATTAACTCTAAATAACAAACAAGATTTAGAGAAAGAAATTATACTTTTTGTATAGTTTCTTTTTTTCTATTTGTATCTTATTCTTAAACTAGAAAGATAATATTTGCTTGTTGATAATTGTTCTTAAACTATATATTAGTTATAGCAATAAATGTAAACTACAAGAAACTATATATTTTAGAATATTTCTTTGCTCTATCTAATTCTTGCTATGCAATCTCGATAGCAATATCTTAAATATAGATATTACTATTAATAATAACTGCGTATTAGTTAAAGCAATAAAGTTAAACTACAAGAAGTTATACTCTTTAATCTATTTCTTTGTTTTATTTAACTTTTGCTTTGCAATCTAGATAGCAATTTCTTAGCTATAAATAATATTGTTAATAATAATTCAAAATTATCGATAAGAAAGTTATAATATCTTATCTATTTAAATAGAAGAGATTTCTATATCTTCTTCTTGTATTCTTTTAATATAAATAAGAATTGCTTAAATTAAATATACTAGACTTGTAAAGTAATAGCAAAAATAATTTAATAAAAATAAAATAAAGTTTGCAAGTATTTGTTAATAATCTTTGTCAATATATAATACAATAGAATAGCAACAATTGTTAAAGTTAAGATATAGCTTTTTAGAAATAGAATATTCTAGATTTAAGATCTAGATATAGTATATTTGTTTCGAACTAGCTTAATTCTACTAGTATATAGATATTCTCTTTAATAATTTATATCTAATCAATTCTAATAGAATATTTCTTAGAGTAATTATATATATTAGACAACTAGTGCAATTTAAACTTTTTATATCTATCTATATATTGTTGTATACAGATAATTCTTAAGAAAATTAACTAAAAGATATATATTCTAGTTTTAATTATCTGGAAAACATTATTTTATCTTTTTGCTAATCTATAATATTACGAAAACTAATATAAATCTTGTTTAAGACTATAAAGAAATTATATATATTATGCAAAATATTAATAAGAGAGACAACAAAGAAGTTGCTTTATTTTGTAATTTTTATTGCGTAACTTGTTTGCTCAAAGTTTAATCTAAAATAATCTTTTTGATTTTCTATCTTTATATATATTAAACATTCGTTCTATTATACAATTACTTACAAATTATTTAGTCTAGATATTTAACAAAGAGAATAATATCTTTTTTGTTGTCTCTAGATTAATTGTAATTCGATTTTAGATTTTAATATATAAAATTGAATCGAATTGTTAATTTTAACTATAGAAATTAAATCGAAAATTGATTCGATTTATAAATTTTAAAAGTAAATTAAATTAAATTAAGTTAAATTTCGATTTTAAAAGTTAAAATTGAATCGAATTGTTAAAAATTCGAAAACTACGTTATTAAATTAAAAATTGCTATTTTTAGATCTATACTATTATATTTTTAAAATTTTAACTAAAGTGTAATTTAGTATACTTCGAGATTACAATTAGAATTATTTATATAATTATACAATAATCTACTTAAACTAATTGTTGCTTATATTATTATTTATATTACTCTTTTGTTTTAAAAAGATTCTTTATATATTATTTAAAGATATTGTTTTTACTATTTTTATTTGCAATATATTTAATACTTTAAAAACTTCAAATTAACAATTATCTTTAACTGAAGATAATTTTTGCAAATCTATTGTGTATAATTTGTTATTTAATAGTTTATATTTTAATTAATCTATAAATTAATTTAATCAAAATTTTCTCATTTTTTTTTTCAATAATAGAAAAAGAATTCCTTACAAAGTATTAAACAAAATTAGAACCAATTTTTTATTATTTATATTAAAAGAAAAAGACAAATATATTAAATAAAATTTAAATATTAATATTTAATTTTAAGAATAGTAATTATAAATTGCAATTAATAAAACTATTTTAGACAAAATTTAATCGAAACTTATCAATCTATATTAAGCAAAAAATAAATATAGAAATATAATCTAAACTTTAAAACAAAGATATTTAAATAATTTTAACTTTTAAAAGCTTATTAAAGATTGTTTGCAAAATTTTTTATAAGTTTTTAAATTATTTTATTGCTTACAATTATTTAAGTATATCAAATGTAAAGAAATATTTTTAATCTACTTTTTGCTAAAAATAAAATAGACCTAAATTACAAATTGCAGTTAATTTAGTATTTAATTGTATAAGTTACAATTAATAATATTAAAAACTAATATAAAACTAATGTATTATTAAAAGAAAAATTATATTAATTTGTTATTTCTCTTTAATTAAAAAAATTAAAAAAATTAATTATATAAAACTTTTGTTAATTTAAATTTACTTTTTCGAACTATTAACAATTTTTACTTTCGAAAACTATTAGAAATACTTTAATTAAAACTAATACTTTTAGATTGTACAAAACTATTAAAAATAGTTTTTTCGAATTTTAATTAAATTTGTAAAACATTTAAAATAGATTTTAAAGATATTTAATATATTTTTATTACTTTAAATATATAATTAAAAAAAAAAAAAAAAAAATTTTATAAAAAAATTTAAAACAAAAAAGTTAAACAAAAAATTTATTTAGTTTTTAAAAAGTTATTTATTTAAAAGTATTTATATCTTAAGTTAATATTATATTTTAATTTTAGAAATATTTTATTAGTTTTTTTCTTAATATCGAATATACAAATTGTTAGTTAATATAAAAATTTATAAAAAATTTAAAGTTTTTTAATATTAAAAATAAACTTAAAAAAGCTTTAAATTAATAACAATTTTAATAGAATAAATAATAAAACTTTGTTTTTGGTTTAATTTATATTAACAATCTAGTATCTTTAAATTAATTGTATTAAATCGAATTATTAAATTTAAATCAAATAATCGATTTAAATCTTCGCAATTCAATATAATTGAATCTAAAAATCTTGACAATTCGATTTCTAAAGTTAAAATTAACAAGTTAAGTTATTTCTAAAAGTTAAAATCGAAATCCAAATACTATAATTTGCAAAATTTTGAAAATAATCTAAATTCAATAAAGTAATGCAAGTATATAATATATATTTAATATCTATTATAATAAATAGACTAATTAATTTAAAATATTTATAAATAGTTAATTTAAACTAAATTTATTAAATTTTTATACTAAAAATAGTAATTCTTAATATCTTGACAAATTGAATCGATTCTAAAAATAGAAACTAAAATTCGATTCGAGTTATATTAAGTTAATTCTAAAAAAAATAACTTTCGAGTCAATTTCTAGAGTTGAAACTAACAAGTTAGATTGTTTCCAAAAGTTAGAATCGAAACTAAATTTAACAATTAGTCCAAGTAGCTTAAAGTTTTAAGAATATACATGTTTAAAATATTATAAAAAGTACAAACTTATCTATTATAATTAAATTATTTGTTGTAATAATATAAAGAGATAATATATTTGCTAAATTTAATTTAGATTTGCGCTTTTACAATTGCTATAAATAATTTAACTTAATATTTGCTTTATTTTAGAATATTACAAAAACAAATTTAAAGAAATTACAGAAACTAGTACAAGATATTTGTATTTATTAAAATTCTATCTATTTAATACTTTGTTGTATATATTAACTACGCAATTTTATTAATTTTTAAGTAAAAAAATACTTTTAAGATTAAATATATTTTTATAGTTTTGCAAATAACTAATACAAATATTATGTTAAAATTTTAAATATTTAGTATAATTTTTAATTATTTTAAATATCTAAAGAAAACAATTAAAACTAATATTTGTTTTTTGATAAAGATTATAATAAAAGTTGGCAATAAAATTTTAATAAAACTTGTAAAATATTATTTAAAAATAAATAAACTTAATAATATATTATATACTTTTATTAATATTCTAAATTCTATATAGAGATTAAGTATTTACATAATATAAAATAATATAAAATAATAATACTATTAGCTATAAGACAAAATATAAGATTAAATATAAATTTTTCTTTTAATATTATTACAATTTAATTGCTAATTTATAAGCAAAAATATTAAAATAAATATTGCTAAAAAAATGATACAATATTATAATATATATAATTTTTTGCTAATACTTTTGTAGCTTATTGCAATTATTGCAAGATTTTTACTTTAATAATTTTAATAATTTTGTTTAACTTATAATAAAGATAATTAATATTTTTAAACTAATATTATAAAGAATAAATATTCAACTAAAAAGTATTAAAGAGAAATAACTTCGAACTTTCTTAAATTTACGCAAATAATTCGAGATATAATTTTATATTTAATATTATTAATAAGTTTTAAATAAACTTTTAGTTTTATTTAAAAATTATATTAATACAATTGATTTTAAATAAATTTGTAAATATTTAAATAAATTATAATAATTAAATATTATAATTATATTAGAAATTTAGATTTATAGAAGATTATTATTAAATTATAAGATATATATTGCAAAAAGAATAATAATTAAGTAATAAACAAAAAATAGAATTTGTTTTAGATATAGTTTAAAATTATTTTAGATTAGATTTATTAATAGACGTATTATTCTATTAAAAATATTGTATCTACAACTACTATATAAATAATCAAGTCTTATTAATAATAATGTTAAAAAAATATATATTTAATAACTTCAATTGCTAGAAAAAAGCTATTAATAATTAAATTTCGAAAATTTAACTTATAGCTAATACAAAAAATATATTATAATTACTTTAAAAAAAAATAGAATTACTTTGGAATTTCTACTATTGAAAAAGATTAAATTGCTCTATAAAATACTTTATAAACTAATAATTCTTAAGCTAAAATATTATATACTTAACATAAATTGTTGCAATATTAGAATCTATATAAATTAGAATATTAATTAAATGTTTTAGTTATAATAATAATATATCAAGATAATACATTTACTAGAGAAAAAAAAAATATAAATATTTTTGTAATTTTTTGAAGTATATATAAAATCGAACTGTAAATACAATATTAATTTTTTTTAGCAATTGTAATTCTAGATTTTGTTATATAGTATTTTGCAAATTAGATATTAGAATAAGTATTTAAAAATAAAAAAGTTAATCAACTTTTATTTCATTTTAATTTTTTAAAGTACAACAATTTTAAGCTTTTATTTTGACTCTTTTTATTGCAAAATATTAGTATATTAATTTAAAATATATTATTTATTTGTATTATTTTAACTACGCTAGCATTAGAATTTTTCCTTCGATATTTTTGTTTTTAATATCTTTGTTCTCGATTTTGTTTATTTTGTTTTATTTAAATTAATTACAAGAAATTATTTTATTGCAAGAGAACTTCGAAACAAATTTTCAAATTAGCAAAGTAACTTAATTAAGTTTGTTAGCTATAAACAAAATATATTGTTTACCTGTATATATTATTTATTTGCTTTATACAAGTTGTTAAAAATAATAATATTAATTAAAATAAATTAATATATATATAAAAAACTATAAAGAAAATTGCGATAATTTTAAAAACTTTTATCAATAGAAATGTATCGAAAATTATTTTATAAACTGCGTAAAAACCGAAACTTAAATTAACAATTAACAACAAAACTATATATAATAAATAGGAGAAATATTAATATAAATAAACTTGCATTATTTATAAATAAATTTAAATAAATATAAATATTAAGAAATAATAATTGTATTGAATAAAAAGTTTAAAGTAAATAAAAGTAAAAGTAAAAGATAATTCTAATTTTAACATATATAATTTTTACTTTATTATAGGGAATTATCTCTTAATATTTTATTTATTAGTTTATTAATTTTTTAACTTTTTTATATTTTAAATCTTATAGTATTTTATTAAATATTAAGATATATTTAAAATTTAATATATAATTATATTATCTATATATATTACTAGTAAAATAAGCTAAAAAAATATATAGACAATAGAATTACTATTAATTAGTTTAAAAAGTATTGCAAGTTACAATTACGCACTAAAATAAAATTAGTGTAATTGTTAAGTTAAGTCGAATACTTTTTTCTTAACTTAACTTACTCTTTTGAATTTCGTAGAATTGAGTCAGATTTAAGACGCGAACTCGACTTTAGAATTGAGTTTCGTCGAGTTAATGTTAAGAACTTAAGCTAACTTTGTCGTGTTAGTATTTGCTTATCTTATATTATTTTGTTTATACGTTAACTCAATTGAGCTAGCGCAAAGTTTACGCTAATTATATATAATTAGCGTGTTATATAACGTTACGTAATTGAGTAAATTAAGTTAAACACTCGATGTGCATTCTTCGTTCGCCTTATCTTGTTAAGTTAGAATTTATATTTGATTTCAAAATTAGAGTTGAGTGAGTCAACTCGTTCGAATTGAAATTCAACTTGTTGATTACACTAAATAAAATAGTATTAATAATTCGAGAAAACGATTTGTTAACTTTAAGATACAAATATCGCTATTATAGCTCGAAATTAACTAATAGCTAGCTCTTGACTACAATAGTGACATCTCTTTATTAATAACTTTATAGTTTATATTTACTTTGTTTTGTTAAAATATATATTTAGTATTACGAAATATAATTTTTGTTGTAACTCTAGTAATATATATTGCAATCTTAATTATCTTGCTTAACTACTATTGCGCGCATCTTAAACAATTCTCTATAAATATATATTGTTTGTAAATTATTCATAAATTAAAACTTGTCTAGATTAGTCTAGATTAATTAAAATCTAATTTATATATATATTCTTGTATATTTTTTGCAAATAAATAGATTTGTAACTTAATAATTTAATTTATTACTTTCTAAACTTTGTTTTATGTAACTTAATTTGCTCGAACTTAGTCTATATATATATAATAATCTCTTTGCTAATATAAATACTATAATTCGATAATTCGATTTCTTTTTTTATTTTAATATTTAAAAAACTAATTTAGATTTAATTTAGATCTAGTTAAGATTTTGCTTAGATATACAAATTATATAATAGCGTATTGTAAATTACTATTATTAAATTAAATTAAATATATATATATTTTGCGTTAGTAAGCTCTTAGAATTTTGATAATAATCTTAAATATTATTGCTTGCTTCTCTCTTTCTTACTATCTTTCTATTAATTTACTTATTAAGAGTTTATCTATAAAGAATCTACAATAATATTTTATTTACTTGTCTTTAATTTTAATTATAACAATATTTTAAAAACTTAAATACAAATATATACAAAGAAAATATATTCTTTTAATTACTTAAATATTATTAAGAACTTCTTCTACAAAATCTCAAAACCTATTTGCTAGTACAATATTACTTTAAAAATATATTAAGCATAATTTTATTTTAAAACAATACTTATTTAGAAGCAAACAAAAACTAATTATATTTTGCAAAAGAAATTTTAAAACTTAATAAAAATTGTCGATTATTTTATATTTATCGAACGTCTTAGTAAAGATACAATTATTTGTATTAATATTTTCAATATTAAAGTTGTAATAAAAGAAGAGCTTGCAAAAAGAATAAGAAGACAAAACTACAATACTAATCTCTAAAAGTTTTTTGCGTTAACAAATTTCTTCTTTGTTTCTTGTAGTTTCTTATTTGTTTTTTTATTCTTCTTTGTTTTGCTCTCTTTCTATTAGCTTGTTCAATAGCTTGTGTTAAGCAAATTTAAACTTAACTATATTTTGTCTTAAATAAAGATATTTATATTTTTATACAAACTTATAATTAAATAACTTTTTATAATTGTCTTTAATATTGACTTGCAATTTAATAACTTCTTTTTAAACTCTCTTGTTGCTCAATTGCAAATGTGCAATATTTTTATAAACAAAATAAATTAAATTCTAGTATATATTATACTAAAGAGATTATATAGACTAGTCGAAGACAATAACTTGCGAAATAGAGTTTATTAAGCTTAACAAATAGATAATAATTATTTTCGAATTCTAATTTAGATATAAGACAATATAAATAAGTCAATTTTTTTTGTATTGCAATCTAATTAAAGAATAAAAGAAGCGCAAAAACTTTCTATCAATATTAATACTAAAAATAATTTTAATTTCGATTCTATTAATATTGCAACTTCTCTTGAAATTACAAGTTTTAAATCTTAACATTTCTTTAAATATTTTTATTACAATTCTCGATTAATTAATTTACAATTTATAAAGAAGATTATTAAAAGATATCGAAATATTAAAACAAAAAGTTAACAAAAGAATCAAATAAAGTAGTCTAAGTCTTTGTAAAGCTTCTGCTTTATATTTTGATTAAATATTATAATAAAAGTTTTTGAAACAAAAAATATCTTATAGATTTTAAGAATCTTTATACAATTGTTAATTATTGCAAAATCTCTAAAAGAGTATTTTGCAATATATAATTTAATAATTAACTCTTAATCTAAGATAAAATTAAAATAACTTAAAGATTTGCACATTATATAAAATTAAAATTAATAAATTTAAGTTTATCTTCGATAGCATTTAACTAGATTAAAATTGTTAAAAATTAAAAGCATTTTTAATATAGTTTATCTTCTTCGCGTTTGTAGCAATGTTTTCTATTTAATCTTTGTTGTCTCTATTATTCTTAAAATTATAATAAAGTAGATTAATGCAAACGTCGAAAGAATTTGTATAAATTCAATTATGAGTCGACTAAGAAATAAGATTTCTTTAACAAACTTCTATCTACAAATTATTTGTAATATATTAAAACTTAATATAATAAAAATACTTTTTAAAAAGCATCTTAATACTTTAAGTCTTATAATATTCTCTTTTTTTAAGATAACTTTTATAGTAAAATGCGTAAGTTAGTATTTTATTTTAATCTTTTTATTTCTTAAAATCAAAGTATTCTTTATTTTATATATTAATTATATTGTTTAATATACTTTGTAATTAACAAATATTAACTTTTTTTATATGATATATTTGTAAGTATCGCATATTAAATTTAGACTAATCGCGTCAAGTTGGGTCATCAAGTTCGAGCCAGGTTCCTAGCTCGTCAAGACTCGATTTAGGTTAGAAATCTTGACTCAAGTATTTGGGCCAAGTCAAAGAATAGATATGAAGTACTTAGCGTATAACCTGGCTCAACTCGCCAAGACTCGAAAAATTTAAATTATTTTTGAAAAAGTGCATTAATCAACTTAATCAAGTTGATTAATTTAATTAATTTGTTTATAATATTATATAGTAATGCATTTAGATAATGCATTTGTACGTTATTTGTGCGTTATTATTTTTAAACTATTTTTAGTAATTCAAATAATGCGAATTTTTTTAAAAATAGAAAATCTTGGCATTTTGACGTCATTTTCGATTGCTTGGCGAGTCGATCGAGCTAGGTCAAGAAATCGTTGACTCGAGGTCAATTCCAAGTTGAGTCAAGAGATTGATATCGAGTATTCGGGTCGGGCCAGAATGTTGATATCGAAACCTAGCCCAACGATCAATCTAATTAAATTGCAAGTCTCGAATATATTATAACAATCTATTAGAGATCGAGCTAACAATAAATGTTTTTATATTAAACAAAGATATAGAGATTAAGATACTTCTAAAATAAAGTTAATTAAATATTCTTATTAAAGTAACTAGAATTATAGAGATAAACTTAAATTTGTAGCAAACTACAATAATTATTTTATGCAAGTTGCTTTACAATTTTAAACTTAATAAACAAATACTTAAATATGCTTATTGTTAAGATAATATTAATTAGATAACTTACTATATTATTTATACGAAAACAAGAATCGAATATGTAATTAATTAAAAACAAAAAGTTAAGATAAGTTTTATTGCTAAGATATTTAAGATAATAAGTATAATAAAGAATTAAAGAAGCAAGAATACTAATAAAATTAATAGTACAACAAATACGTCTATCGATTTACAAGAGAAATTAGAAATCTAAGAAAGATAAAAGTAAATTTAAAATAAAGTAGATATATTCTCTTTAACTTAAACAATAATTTTTTTTTATTAATTATATTTAATATTTCTATTTTAAACTTTCTTTGTTTACAATATAATTGTAGACGAGATTTACTATTAAATATTATATTTTAAATATATTTATAGAATAGATTATATTATTAAAATTATATCGAATTAACAAGAAGAAATTTAGATATAATCTAGCAAAATAACTCTAGAAACTAGATATTAAAACTTTATTACTTATATAGTAACTTTAACAATAAAAGACGCAATTTCTTTAATATTAAAAATTAATTTCTTCTAGTTTTAAAGAGATTTATATTTATAGCGCATTTTTCGAAATTCAAATATATAACTTTCGAGTATCTATAAATACTTAGATTTATATATTGTCTTAACAATTTTAATTAAATTCTTTAAGAAATCTAAATTTGCTACTCGAATTAATATTATCTTGTAAATATTTTTTATTGTAATTAAGATTTAAGTTAAATCTAAGTTAAATCTAAATTAAATCTAAATTAAATTTAGATCGATTTAATTTTAACTATTTATTTTGCGTTCTAGTATATTAGAGTATTCTTGTAGATATATTCTTGTCTTAATTTCTTGTCTAAATATTCTCTATAACTTAATCTCTTAATATTTAATATCTATTTCGAAGTCTTTATTATTTGCGTTAATTCTAAGAAGATTTATAATAAATAACAAGTTTTTTAATATTGTTACTTTGTTAATACTTAAAATCTTGCAACAGGTTAATACTTAAATTGTAAATTGCTATTTTTGCGCTAACTCTAATACTTATATATTTTATCTTAATAAGTCTACAATTATTTAGTTTTAATTTTGATTTTAATATTTATATTTTATTTATATTCTTTTTGTTATTATATTTCTCGATAAATTGTTTGTTAACAACTTATTATAATATTACTTGTAACAATTCTCGACTTTGTTAACAAAAATAATGTATATATTTGAATTAAAGAATTTGTTAAGCAAGCTATTTACTTATTTTAAAAGTATATTGTTAAGCAATTTCTTACTTAAGCATTAAAGCTTGTTTAACAAAACAGTTTTTTTTTAAAATTTAAAAAGTCAATATTTATCTTAAAATAGCACTCGAGTTATAATATATAAATTTTGTTTATATTTTGCAACAAAAATCTTAAAATCTAACAAAGATTTCTAGATATTCTATATTTATTAAATATCTTAGTAAAAATGCAATTACTTATATTGATAACTTTAATATTAAAGTTGTAATAAGAAAAGAGTTTGCAAAGAGAATAAAAAAATAAAATTACAATATTAATCTTTAAAAGTATTTTCTATTAATTGATTTCTTTTTTGTTTTTCTTAGTTCTTTTTTTTTCTTAGTTCTCTTCTTTATATTTCTTTCTTTCTATTAGTTTGTCTTTAAATTTGTATTAAACAAATTTGCAATTAATTGCATTTTATTTCGAATAAAATTATTTATAATTTTGTGCAAGCTTAGAACTAAATAGTTCTTTACAATTATATCTAGAATTTGCTAACAATTTAACAACTTTTGTTTAAGCTCTCTTTAAATTTAACTTCGAATATATAATATTTTTTGCAACATAGTTAATTAAGTTCTAAAATATTATATATTAAACAATTTTATTGTTTTATTTGAGAACAACAATTTGCGCAACAAGATTATTATAATTATTGTATATATTAAAATTATATTGAAGTTTACTATTAATTACAAAACAATACAAGTAAGTTAATCTTTTACTTTTGTATTGTAGTCTACTTAAAGAACAAAAAAATTATAAAAATATTCGATTAATATTAATTTTAAAAATAATTTGTTCGATCTTCTTTCTCTTAATGTCTTCGAGCTAACAAAAATTCTATTATATTGTTTAGCAAAGTTGTTGCAAAAAATTAATAAAGCTAGTTAATATATTACAATATTCTTTTTATTCTATATTTTTAAAACTAATATTGTATTATTCTAGATTCGAAGCTTTTTATTTCTAAATTCTTGAATTTCTAAACAACAAATAAGTAACAATTATTTTGTCTCTATTTAAGAAAACTAAGTAGAAAATATATCAAGAAATATTGTTAATAATATTTCGAATAATTAGAACAACAATTAATTTAAGTTTAAGACTACAATCGAGATTGATAAAAAAAAAGATTGTTCTTGTTGTTATATTAAACACAAAGTAAAAGAATAAAAATATCAAGAAGATTAAGGAAGACAAGAACAATAAAATGCAAAACAAAGATTTATATATTAAGTTAAAATATTATTTCTTTGCTTGCGCATTAAGATTCACTTAATTATTAAAGTTAAAATAACGCAAATTTGTTAACTCTATAAACATTTTGTTAACAATATATAAAAGTGTACTATATATTTTATAGAACTAGTTTCTGCCAAAATTAATAAAAAATTATATAATTATTGTTAAATATATTGCTATTTATCTCTACTAGCAATATTTAATTATCTATTTAATAATTAGAGTATATATAAGTATTCAAGATATTTGTAATATTTCTATAAGAGATAAGATAAATCTAGAGAAGATAATATATATTAATTTAATCAATAATATAAAGACTAACAATATTTATCTATAAACAATTAAAACAATTATTGTTATTATTCTTTAAATTTATCTATAGTATCAATTGAAAAATATTCTATTTTAGTAAAAAGCGAAATTCGATGTTTATTGCTATTGTTTCTATTAAGTATTCAAGATTTTTACTTGTTTTTTAGCTAATATTTTTAATATTTAATTAAGTCTTTATTTGTGCAAACTTAACTTCAATTATTATAATTATTGTTCTATTAAAAAATTAATCTTTTTTGTAATTTTAAGCGTTAATACTAGCAATTAATATCGAGCTATTATTAAGATTATTAGTCTAGCAAAGTGTAAAACTATATACAAACGTATAACAAGACGTCGTTATATAGACGCACTAAAGATAGAACTACGTAATATGTAGAACTATAATTCAAAGAGACATTAATATGTAAGAATTCTAAGAAAGAAAACTCAAAGAGAAAACTCTACACAATGTCAAGTCGTTATTACAAAAACTTGACATCAATAATGTATTCGTTAATTATTAAGAGTTGACATTACAATTGTTTTTTTCTTTTAAATTCTAATTTTTAGAATTAATTTATTATAACGACGTTTTGCTTGCGCAATTACGTCGATTTTTTATCAAGTTCTCTTTTCGACAATAATATATTGCAATTTATTTGAATCTTATAAATTCTAAGTTTAGCTTAACTTATTATTTGAGTAAATTATTTCAATTTTCTTTGTTCGATTTAATCGAATTAGCGTAATTGATTTGCAAATAATATTTATTAACAATATTGTTATAATTTCTTTCTTCTTATATTACTTTTCGATTTATAGTTAATAAATAAATGCGATATTCTTTGAATTATTTTAATGCTAATAACAATGCTGCGCACAAATCTCGCATTTAATGTAAGTTTTATTAATTATTTTGACGTATTGCAACTTCTTTTCGATAAAGATAATTGTAAGTTTTTATTGATTTTTTGTTATTGTAATAGCGAATTAATTACATAAGCGATACTTTAACAAGATCTTGCTATAAATAAGACTAATGAAAATAGCAATATTAATCGAAATAATTTTTTTGGCTCTCTTTGTTCGCGCGCAAGCGCAACTAATTTATTTTTTTTGCTTTTATTATTTGCAATATCTTGTTCGCATTAGCAAAAGTATTAATTATTAAATATATTTTTAACTTTTGTTTGCTTTGCGATCTAATAATATATAATATATTAAGCGAAAGAATATTTGCTATAAATATTGCACTTTAAAGCGCAAAATTGTAAGTTTTTTATATACTCTTTTATTTAATCTAACTTGTTAGTATGTTTTTATTGTTATTCGATATATTAAGCAAGTAAATATTTTATTAGAGTTCAATATATATATCTTCGATAAAAACAATGCTAAAATTGATTAAATTATGTTTGCTTTGCAAGTGCGACGTTATCTTACTATTATATACGCATAATAGCGAAAAAACAAATCTATTTCGCATTCGACTTAAAAGAATCTTTTAACTAATATTAATGTTAAACTAAATCGTTTATGCGATATTTAACAAAGAATACTTAACATAATACTTTATAAAGCAAATCTTGATACTCTTTCTTTAAAAAAGTTAGATAAAAATAATAAATTTATATTTGACAATATTGTTGCAAATAACAAATTTAAGAATTTATAGATTTTGCGTAATCTAATAACTTTACTAAGAACAATATTATGTGTCTTGTTTTTATTAATTAGACTTCTCTAAAAAAAGTAATATAAATATCTAGATAAGATTTCTTTTGTATATTATAGTTGTTGTAATAATAATATACTTGATTCGAATATGTCGAATTGCTTATTATAAAATAAGAACATTTAAAATAAACGACTTTTTTCTTTAATAATATAAAAATTAACAATTAAAAGATCGAATTTTATTTATATTTTTTTGCGAGTACTATATTTTTGCAATTTTTGTATAAAATTTATGCTTAAAAGACTATTATTTAAGATATACTTTTATTATATTTAAAACAATAAAATTAATTACAATTTAGAAAATTGCGTTTCTTATTTTTCTTATTAACAATTTATTTTTGCAACGTTTGTATATTATCGAAGATAATTGAGCAACAACAGTTAAAAAATTAATTAAGAAAGATATGCATAATTAATTGTAAATAAAATATTAAATCTTGTATTAAATAACACGCGTGCAAGAACTTTTTATTAACAAAGATTAAATAACAAAAGCAATTAAATTTAAATATACTTTATATTGCATTTTTATAACTCTTAATATTTAATTAACTTATTAAGAGAATTATAATATTATTTACACGTATTATTTTTATTATTGTTGTATCTTAAATATATATAATAGTATTAAATCTTACTTTTTATTGTCAAAATCTCTCTTGCAAATATAAAGTTCTAATTTTTTTATTTTTGCAATTAATTTTTCGAAAGACTTATGCGAATTGTATTTTTTAAGTTTTTATCTTGCATTCGCGAGATAGTTTCTTAATATTTAATTATGTTTATATAATAAAAATTCTTTCTATTGAACGAGATATTACGACTTGTTATATCTTAACTTATAATTAAAAATATCTTTTACTTTTTATTTCTTATTCTTGTCGACTAATATTATATTCTTCGAAATAACAATATTTAAATTACAATAATATAGTTTTAATAATAAAATATAAAAGACAAAATAAATGCGCTATTTAATAAAAAGACGCAAACAATATGCTTGCGAGTTAATAATATTTTTAATCTCGAATAATCTTATAAATTTGTAAGACAATTTCTTCTTTAAGCGAATGTTTAAGAGATTTTTAATAAAAAGCATAACTTTGTTATTAACTTAATATCTTTTTAAAGTAATCTTCTTATTGTAATTTTAAGTCTACGTTTGTTGCGCAATCTATAAACAATTTATTAATTAATTGCGTTTATTTTACAAAGATTAAATTTGCTCTCGAACAACAAAAATATCTAAACAATTTTTGTTGTTTTAGTTAAATCGAAAATCTACCACAAATTTAAATATTAGTTCAAAAATAATATTTTAGTTAATATATATAATGCGTTATTGTAAATATATTAAATTAGAACTAGTAACAAGTTTTAATTGTCTTGTTTATAATTGCAATAGCAATGCAAATAGTATTTTAACATCTAATTTTGTTTTTCGATTTATCTATTAGTCTAAAAGTAAAAAGTAATACTTAACTTTTATTTAATATATATGCAATAATATATCGCGAATTAATAGTTACTAATAAAGAGCAAGTTATAATCGAAAACAATTTTACAAACTTCGAAATAAATAAGCAATATCTTTTCGAATAAAATATTAATTAAATCTTTTGTTAATTATATAAATTTAACAAAAATATATAAAGTTATTTTGAAATATTAATCGATTATTATTAGAATTGCGTCAAATATATTATTCTTGCAACAATTAATCGACAATTTCGTTATAAAGTTTATTAAGATTTTGATTTATAATCGAACAAGAATAAGAAACAATGTTAACTTCTTGTAAAAGCAATAACGCAAAGTCTTATTTCGTTAATAAAGATTGCAATCTTTAATATATATATTAACATTCGCAATTATCTTTAATTAGTAGAACTTTTTGCTTATAAGAATACGTGTTTTTTTAATTTTAAAGTATCTTGTTAAAGTATTATTATAATGCAAGCGTAGTAACTCGCTTTTTAATAATATCTTGTCAAAAATCAAAACAACATAAAAAAAGAATATTATTTTTTTGTAAATGAATTAGTCTTTTTTCGCGCATATTTAACTCAAAATTTCTAACGTTAATTGTTTCTTAATTTTAAGCGCTATAAAGTTCTTTTCTTGCCACTCTTCTATTTTGAACAATAATAAAGATAAGAGAGCTTTCAAGTTGTTCTCTCTATTGCACGCGATATAAGCGTTGTTGTAACGCAACTATTAAATTATTGCGCTTTAAATTGTATTTGGAACTTCTTTCTCTTCAAATTTACTAATTATATTTTTTTTTATTTAAAACATTTTTATTAAGAAGTTTGATATTAAATTCTTTTTTAATTTTCGATATTCAAGTCTCGAATTTGTTCTTATTGCGTAATATTAGCGTTTAACAAATGTTTCTTGTAAGTATTAATGTTATTTTTATAGCAACAATAGTAATATTTTTTAGTTTATTCTAAAATATAAATAGACAAATTTGATTATTTAATTCTTTCTTGTAATTGAAACATTAAGAAAGTTTATTAATTAAATTTGTTTTTCTTGTGCGATATTTGATTTCGAAATTGTATTTTGTTAACAAAAGTGCTTATTAAGATTAATAACAATCTAGTGTTGTTATTTTTATAAAATATTGTAAATTATTATAATTTGTTAACACAATAATTGAATAATCATTATTCTTTAGATAATGTTAATATTGCTTAAAGTTATTAACAATAGCAAGCAACTTTTAATTATAAGTCTTATATTAAGTTTTCGCAAAAATTATTCTTTTTAAATAGAATATTATCGAATATTACGTTGTTTAATCGACTTTTTTTTATAAGATAAATTAATTGTAACAAAATTGTTGCAATTGTAAATCTTAAAGCATTTGTCTTAATACAAATGTAATTTTTTGAATTAAAGTAAATTAACATAAACGTTTGCATAAAAATCGTAATAAGCTTTCGAAAAATCAAAACAATATTCTTATTAAATACAAAATATTATTTTGTTTGTTTTGATTATTGCTCTTTAAAAGTTTTGTCAAAGTTTAAGTAATTTTTGCATAGTATTTTACAAATTGTCGATAAAAGTTTGCAAAGCTTAGAAACACTTAAAGCTTACATAAAGTAATAAGCTACAATTATGTTCTAATAAAGTTAACTTGTTGTAAGTTTATTAATACGTTATAATTGCTTATAATATATTCTAGAAATTTAATCAAGATTGTTATAAAAGAGTGTTTAAATAGCTTTGCGTAAAACTTGTAAAAACGTAATTTATTAAGTATCTAATATACGCAATTTTAGTGCTTTATTTGTGTCTTAAAGTAAATCAAAATGTTATTAAAATAAATTATACAAAGATAATCTATCAAATTTCTTAAAACTTTGTTAATTAAAATCTAAAAAATAATCAATATATTTATTAGTTTAAACGAAATTATTGCGTACTCGAAGTATTTATATTATGTTCGAAAAATTATCTTTTACTTATTGTTTTAACGAATTCGAATTCAATAATAAGTGTTTTTCAAATTTAATTTTATAAAGTACGCAATACTTATTAGACAATTTAGCGTCTTCTTTATAAGAGAAAGAAGATATTAATTCTTAATTGTAATCGCATTAAGATTGCAATAATTAATATATAATTTTAGACTTTTATTGTTCTTTGATACAAATAATATGAATGTCTTAATTTAACTAATTGATTTGCAAATTCTATCTAAAATCAAGTTCTTTAAAAAATAATTATATAAAACAATTAGTTCTTGTTTGAACAAAATATATAACAAGTTATAAGATAATTTTCTTTCAAAAAGCAAATCGATTTTATAATTTTTTTGTGCTTAAAAAAATAGATGCATTTTTTAAGTCAAAGATATTGTTGTAATTCTAAATTTTCTTAAATATAACGTATATTATTAACGTTTTGTCGACGTCAAAATCGCAACAAATTAAAGTAAATATCAAAATTTGTTTTTTAAATTTCAAAAAATTCTTCGAGAACTTAACGACAATAATGTTCTTTGTAACTTAATAATATTAAATTAGTATATATTAATTGATATAAAAATTAACTTTTATTATTTAAAAAAGATTAACAATAATATTGTATGCAATTTTATCAAATACATAGGAAACTTGTTTTAATATATATTCTCGTCTTTTATTGTCGCAAATCTTAATTTTTGCAATATAAAATCTTACAAATCAAGTTTTCTAAATTGTAAAAGCTTCTACTTTAATTGTAAATTGTTCGATCTTATTTAAATATTACATATTTGTAAGATATTTGTTAATACAATTAATATAAACATCTTTATCAAGAAGATCTTTTTGTCTATACTATTTTTAATCGACAAATATTAATAGCTTTGCAAAAAGAATCTTTGTCTTATATTTTTAATTTGCAATTGCGATTACAATTCTTGCGAATTTATTTAGTTTTTTTCATTGTCGAAAATCTCTTTAATAAAAGAATATAATAATAATATTTTTAATGCGTTTGTTTTGAAACTTTTTTAAGAGTTATTAATTGCATTAACTTGCAATTTATCTTTAATAAATCTAGAATATTCTCTTTAAATATATTTCTTTTTGTTACAATTATAACAAATGCGCTTCTCTTACGTATTCGAATTAATTTTGTTAAAGTTATGCAAAAAAAGTCTTGTTATATTTTTTTGACAATTTCTTGTTATTAAGATATTGTAAGTCTTAATTATCAATATAGTCTTTTTTAATTTATAATTATACGAATTTTCTCTAAAATTATTGCGTAATTTCGAGAACAATTTTCGATTCGAAATTTTGTTCTCAATATTGAATTAAAAAAGTAGAGCGCTTTTTATATATTATATTAACGCAACAAAAACGTCTCTTATCTCGAAGATTTAAATTATGCTATTAATTGTTTTACGAAGATTTCTTCTTAGATAATGCAAGAAATAGTTACGCTATTAATGTTTAATATATTTGTCAAAATTTGTTTTCAATATCTTAATGTAAATTACGAAGTCGTTAATGCTTTAAAATTAACTTTGTTTAATCTTCTTGTATTTGTAAGAGAAGACAAAACAACAATTTTTTGAACTTTTAATAAAATTAATTAAAGATTATGCGAATTGTTCTTAATTTAATTTTTTTATCTTGTTTATTCGCTTATTCTTATAATCTTCTTATTGCGTTGTTAATATATCGCGAAGATATTATTAAATTTAATAAATTCTTAAGTTCTTTGTTAAGAATTAATTTTTACTAATTTCGAAAAAGTTTCTTGCACTTCAAATTTAGTTTTTTTATTCTTTAAAATTCTTTTTATAATAAAGATTTAATTAAGTCGATTTCATAAAATAATTAAAGCGCTATCTCTTTAATGTTAATTTGTTAGTCTTGTTATCGAAATAATCTTTGTATAAACAATGCGAATTTGTTGTTTTAATTTCGTTTTTACAAAGCAACTCTAAGAGAAGTTTGTTTCTTGCTTAAGCAATGCAAAGCTCTTGCTTTATTTAAAATTTATATCTTTTTGTTTTCTCTTTGATTAAAAGTTTTTTATATTTGATATTTTTGTCGAATTGCAACAACTTTGTAGCGTTGTTTTTTTTGCAAGACTTTTTCTTGTAATATAATATAAATTTTTGTAATATTGTTAAAGACAAGTTAATTATTCGCACTTTTGCTATTTTAAGAGCTCTAAAACGTTGTTTGTCTTTTGTTTGTCTTTAAATTTTATTTTGTATTGCGTTTCAAGTTAACTATTTTATCGAACAATTGTTTATAAAGATTAAGACAAATTAATATTGTAAAATTGTATACGAACATATAACAAGACGTTGTTACATTAACGTACTAAAAATAAGATTACCTAATATGTAGAACTATAATCTAGAAAAACATTAATTAGTAGAAATTCTAAGAGAAAATTCTCAAAAAGAAAACTCTATATAATGTCAAGTTGTTATTACGATAACTTGACACTAATAACGTGTTTGTTAATTATTAAGAATCAACATTACACAAAGTTAAATATTACGCTTCTATATCTTTATAAGTTGTTTAAGAAATCTAGAATAAGATTTTTAATTAAATTAAGAAATTAACTTTAAATAATTTAAGATTCTTATATTTATTTATTTAAAAGCTTAGCAATTATTATTTTAAGCAAAAAGAGATTTTAATCTTAATAAGTATTACAATATAATTGTCGATACTTTATTGTAACACTAAATTATCTAGAGCTTCTAGAAATCTTATATTTACAACAAAATTATTAATATTTATAGCTATTTTTTATATAAGAATACAAAGAAAATAAGAAAAATATAATAGATTAATTGTCTTCTTTGCAACTTCTTCAATATTAATAAATTTTACAATATCAAGATTTTAAGAAAAGAATTTAAAATTTTTAATAACAAATAAAGAACAACAAATTAAAATATTAATTTTAATAAATACTTTTATTCAAAATTAATTAATACTTTGTTTCTATTATTGTTACTAATTATAATAATATTGCAAGCTCTTAAGCGTATTAGAGTCTCGAAATATTTATATTATATTTTTTAATTGATTATAATAACAGCAATAAAGAAGACTATTAAAAAGTATTAAGTAACTATTAATAACAAAAAAAAGACAAATATATTTAGTTAATTCTTTGCGAAGATTGTGCTTTGTATTATTATTTAATATTATAAAAAGAATTGTTAATTCGAAGATTACTTAATTGAGTTTAAAAGATTGTATTAAATATTGTTTTTGTTTTATTCTTAAATGATTTTGTACTAACTATAGATAATTGATAATTAAGTAAAAGAGTATACGCTTATGATAGCTTGAAGAATTGCAATCTATTTAAAATTATAATTGTTACAAACAAATCTATTCTTAATAATATTTAAAAAAATTATCAATATTAGAATTTAAAAGAGTTTACAAAGAAGTTAATTTGCTTTATATCTATAGTAATGTATTGTTTGTAATCGAACGCAATATCAATTTCTTTAAGCAAAAAATAAGATAGATAAATGCTAAAGTAAAGAGTATATATATAAACTCGATTATTAATCGAACAAGAAATTATTGCTTTTTAACAAACTTTTATTTATATCTTATTTAAAATATCTTGAAATTAAAAATTATTAAATTGTTTCTTAAACTATATTTCAACGCTTTATTATTTATTATATTCTTGTTTTTTAAAATTATACTAGTAATAGAATGCGTAAGTTAATACTTTAACTTAGTTTTTTTATTTACAAAAATCGAAGTATTTGTTTTTTCATAAATTAAGCACAATAATCGATACACTTTGTAATCAACAAATATTAACTTCTTCTATATAGTTTCTTTGCAAATATCTTATATTAAATTAATATATATAAGTATATTATAATAGTTATGCAAAGCGTAATATAATAATCGATATATTTATGCTTAAGAAGAATATAGAATTTGACAATATTCTAGCTTATAATTAATTAAATACTCTTATTAATATAATAAATTTTATAGAAACAATATTACATCTTTAGCGAACAACAATTGTTATTATATTTAAATTTATTATTAACTTAAAGTTAAGTAAACAAATTTCTAAACTTGCTTATTATTAAGACAATATTAATAAAGTATTCTACTATATACTTTATGCAATAGCAAGAATTTAATATATAATAAACAAGAGATAGAAAATAAAGTTTAACTTTATTGTTAATGCATTCGAGATTGTAAGTATTAAAAAGAAACAAAGAATCGAAGTTGCTAGATAAAATAATACTTCTATAAATGCGCTTATTAATATTGAGAATATACAAGAAATCTAATAATAATAGAAGTATATGTAGAATAAAGTAGTATAAAGCTCTTATAGTTAAACGCAATAGAGTTTTTATTAAGCTTCTTCTAACTTACGCGTCTATCTTATAATCTTGTAATTTAAGTTAAATCTTAATTAGATTTTAATTAGATTTAGCAAATCTAGCTCTAAATATAAGTTTGTACTTGCTCTATACTTTTTCTTCTTTTAATTTATAGCATAATCTTGTATTTAAATTAAATCTCGATTAAATCTTAACTAAGTCTAGCAAATCTATTTCTAAATATAAGTTTGTACTTGCTTAATATCTTCTCTTCTTCTCATCTATAGTATAGTCTTGTATTTAAATTAAATCTCGATTAGATTTTAATCAAATCTAACAAATCTAATTCTAAATATAAGTTTGTGTTTGTTTAATATTTTCTCGTCTTTTAATCTATAGTATAATCTTGTATCTAAGTTAAATCTCGACTAAATCTTAAACAAATTTAACAAATCTAATTCTAAATATAAGTTTGTGCTTAGATCTTTAAGAAGCAACTATTCTAGATTAGATCTAGTCTAGATTTGATCTAGATTATTCTTTAGATATTAGGAATCTTTTCTCCAAGAAACAACTATTCTACATAACTCAAATTTGACTCAAATTATTCTTTAGATATTAGAAATCTTTTCTCTAAGAAACAACTATTCTACGTAATTTAGATTTAACTTAGATTGTTCTTTAGATATTAACAAAGTTTTATTTAAGAAGCAATTGCTCTACGTTAAATCTAATCTAGATCTAAACTATATTAATCTTCAAATATTAAGATCTTTTCTATAAAAAGATTAGATTTAACTTAGATTTGAGCTATCTTAATCTCTAAATATTAAGGTAGAATTCTTAGTATAGATATTAAAAACAAGAGCAAAAACGCAAGATCTACTTATATTAACAAGAATTTTTTTATAAAACAACAAAGTTTTAGAGTTAATTAATTTTTTAATTTTAAAGATTTATAATCTTCGAAAACTTAAGATCTAATTAAGATCTAAACAAAAGAATTATAAAATAACTAATTAAGAAAAGAATAAATAAGACAAGATATTTGTCTAATAATATTTAATATATAAGTCTTAAAATCTATATTTCTTTTTAGAAACTTTTGTAGTTTTGTATTTTAACTATTAATGCAATTTGCAACTATAACAATTTGCTTAAATATTGCAAAACTTAAAAAATAATAATCTTAAATAGAAAGAAATTAATAGAGAAGTTAAGATATATATTTTTTGATAAAACAAAGAAGAAGAACTAATTATAATATAGTACAAGTATTCGAATACAAAAATCGACAATTTCTTAGCTTTATTATTATCGAAATTATTATTATTGCTTGTTTTAATATACAATTAAGTTTCTCTTATAATATATAATAATCTAAATATATTGTTGTTAACAATAATGTAATCTTATAACTTAATTTTATCTAATACTATATTGTTGCTATCAAATTCTCAAAAGAACAATTTAATTAAAATTTTATTCGTTAAACTATATAACAATAACTATTTTAATATTTGTCTTTTTTTATTCTATTTTTTTGTATACTATTTATTCGAAATAGAATCTTTATATATAGAAGTCGAAGAAAGAGAGAATAAAGTTGACAAAAATAATAGAATCGAATTACAAAAGATTTCTCTACTTTATATACAAAAAAGAGACAATAATAGCTCTATTTATGCTTTTTTATTATTGCTATAAACAAAGAAGAGAACAACAAATAAGTTACTAATTAAGATTGTTATCTAGCAAATAAGTTGTTGTTAACAATATATAATACAAAATCTTTAGAAAAAAAAGAGCAACAACTAGTTTAAGTAACAAGAATTACAATTCTATATTATTATTTGTTAATTATGCAAACAACATTTTAATCTAGCTATTTAGTATTGTAGATAATAAGAGCAACAGCTTTATATAAGTAATAGAAATACTATCTAGTTTATTAATTGTATCGAAAGATTAGAAATATGAAGTCTAGCATTTTTGTTATATTCTTAAATATAAAGATGTATTTAGCAATATCTTTGAATATTAATTAGATATACAATATATACAAATATTCTTAATTATTATAGATTGAATAATTAAGTATAATTTATAGATATTAAGTTTGTTAAACTTATATTTACTACTTACAATCTTATTTTTACTCTAATAATACAACTTAGTTAATCTTATAAAAGAATAACAATTTGAAATAAAAAGCAATAATTGTAAGAAAGATACAAAATCAATCTTTCGATAATTTAATATTCAAAAATTAGTTTTTATTAATGCAAGACATATTTTTATAATAGTTAAAGCAACAAAATAAATCTCGATTTAAATTAACAAAATTTGAATTATTCTTAATAGACATATTGATATTACTAGAGACAATAAATAATATTTTGCTATAATTTATTACAATAAGTGCTATCTTCTTTGCTTAAATAAAAATTGCTAAGATCTAGTTAAAATCTAATTAAAATCTAGATTAAATATAGTCTAAATTTAAGACTAATATATCTTAATATATTATAATAGTTTCTTTCGTTTATTTTTCTTTCTAGTACAATTCTATTTTTGCACTTTTTATCAATCTTTTAATTCCTAGCAAGCTTACACTATTCTAGATATAGTATTGTGTTAACTTATTTAAGTATTTAATCTTGTGCTACGAAGAATTCTTAAGCGAACTTTGTATATATAAGCAATAAGCGCAATTATTATCTATTAAACTCTTAAAAATATATATTAATTTTTTTGTAAAAAAATAATAACAATTTAATTAATAAAGTAGAATTCGAGATTCTTGAAGTATTGCGCAATTCTTTTAAACATAAAAGAAAAATATTATTACTCAACAACTAAGAGAACAATATAATAAAAATATTAATGTTACAAATACAATACAATATAAGTCTATTTCTAGTTATAGAAATACTTATTTAATTAAATACAATTTATTATTAATATTGCGTTTGTCGAGAGCAGATCTTGAAATTAGAAAACGCATTTCTTATACTTGTCTTAATCTTTTAATAACAAGCTTAATATTATATTTTTAGAGATTGATTATACAAAATTTTTATTACAAATCTTCGAATTTGTAAATAAACAAAAAAATGCAATATTATTATACAAGACTCATATTAATATTCTTATTTTATAAAACAAGATAAAAAAATATTTAAAATATATCTTTATTTTAAAATATAAAACTGTTATACGCAAAATATATATATTTTGGTAAATTATATTTGTTATTAAGTACAATTTTAAGAGCTATAAATCTTAAGCTAATTTTTGATAAAAATTTAAATTGTTAATGCTAATAAAACGTATATAAGAGAGAATAATTAATTGTATAAAAAGTATTAAGTATTAGTATAACAACAATATAAAGAATATTTCTATATTAAAGAAAACAAGAAAAATATTGCTTTTGTTTCTTTCTATTGTAAATAAATATTTGTTTAATTGTAGTTCTACAATACAATAGAAAACTGTAGATTTTATATAATAAAGCAAGTTCGCAATATAATTAAGAACAATTATAATTTTATTAATTATAAAACGTTGTATAATTATATTTAGATTTTATTATTAAAATCAACTTTTTTAAGTAAGAATATTTAAGATATAAATTTGTCTATCTTTATTAATTTTTTGCTAATCTATAATTAGAAGAATCAACTTAAATTATTTGCAAATCTAGTAATAATTAAGACTTTTATATCTTTGTTTTTTAATAATAATCGAAAGAGTTTTGAGATTAATTTTTTAATTAAATATATATTTAATTCTATAATTCTAGAAGCGATTAAAATAACAAAAATTATAATTTGTTATTGTATCGAGAAGTTTAAATACAAGATCCAAATATATATTAATTTCGAAAAATAATATATCGAGAATATATACTTTACTTTGTTAATAATTGCAATCTTTATACTAATAGTATAGTAACAAATATCTATAAAAAAGTACAACAAAAATAAAATAATTATCTTGTAATATAAAGAGAGAAATGTATACAAAAATTGCGACAAAAGACTGTATTTTGCAACAAGAAAAATATTAACAAATTTGATAACAACAAGATCTCGTATATTTCTTTCTAGAAATCTCTTTTAAATTTAAATATTAATAAATTGAAATTCGAGTACTTATCGAAGCGATATAATCGATAAAACAATAACAAGGGTTCGATAAATACTTCGAATAGAAAATTTGTGCTTAGAGGCTTAAGAAATAGTAGAATATATAAGAATAAATTAATCTAAACAATCAATTAACAATTTTAATAGAGAAAAAGTATTAAATATATAAGCAATAGTTCTATAAATATAAGTTATCTTTAAAAGATTTAACTTAATTTTGACGAATAATTACAAAGATATTAACTAATTGCAAGAATATCTATAGAAAGAGATTAACAATTAGAGCAACATTAGAGTAAATATTTTTAATCGAAGACGTAGATTTAAGTTAGATTTAGACTGATTGCTTTAAATTAAGTTATTAAGTTCGAGTTAAGTACTCGACTCGAAAGTCTTGACAATTCGATTTTTAAAATTGAAATTAACAATTCGAGTTAATTTCTATACTTAAAATCGAAACTTAACTTAAAAAATTAACTTAAATTGTCAAAACTTAGTATTAGTATAAAGAAATTTTAAAATAAATAGTAGAAAATCATATTCTATGCTATAATTTTTCGATATAAAATTATTTAATAATATATTATAATAATGCATTCGAGCTATCTAAATAGCTAGAATTAGTTATTGACTTAACTTTATTTGTTAAAGAGTTTGACAATTTTGTTTTGCATAGTCTTGTTTAAATTACTCTTATTTTTTTATTTTTTATTATCATTGCTTTTATTGATATCTTTATTATTGTTCTTTTTATTACTATTTTTAAATTAAAAAAGGAAAAAAATAATAATATCTTAAAAAGAATTTGAATTTTGAATTTTTTTATTCTTGATAATAATAACATTCGCATTTGATAAATCTTAACTTTAATTCTAGATATACATAGATTTGTTATAACAAAAGTCGCAATTTTGTGTTATTTATATCTAGATTTTGTGCAAGATTAAGATTAGAATCTTGCACTACTTGCGAGAATTTAAAAATTTAAGCCAAGCTTTGCGAGAGACAATCTTGATATTTCTTAACATTGCGCTTTTAGATTCGTTCGTTCTATATAACAATTATAATTTGTTTGCGTAAAATGCGCACACGTTCTTTTGATTTATCGAATTTGTCTCAAAAGTAAAGTTTGTTCGAATCGACAAAATTTAACGTTTAAATCGAAAAATGTAATAGTTTGACGCAATTGTGCAACTAGCGAACAATTGCAAACGTTTGTACGTATCGTGAATATTAAGACTTTACGCGCTAAGACGTAGTTTAATTCGATAGAAATTTCGCAACTTTGTCGAATATAAAGAAAACAAAACAAGCTCTCTAGATAGATTTTGCTTCGACAATACTAATTTGAGTACGTAGAGTAATTAGATCTGTAAAATCTACAAAATCTTGCAAATAGCTTGATTCCTGTTAGCTCGATCTGTCTTCCGAAACGCGAATAAACACAATATTTATAATAAAATTAACAAGAGCACAATAATACTCTTAAAGACTTTATTACAAATATTATATTATTGTTATTAAAGTATAATTGCTCTATTACTAAGCTATCGAGACTTTAATACTTAAGTATATTTTATTCAAAAATATATAAAGAACTAATAACTCTAAAACAATAGTATAGTTTTTAAAAAATTAAATATATTACTCGAAAAATTAACTCGAATCGTTAAAATATTAGTATAAATATAAATTATATTTAATAGATTTAAAATCTTAGTTTTATACTTTATTTAAATTAATTAATTACAACTTAATAATACAATATAATAATACAACAAAATAGTGCATTGTAATAGTAATATATAATAATAGACTTTCTAAACTATATATATAAAGTTATTAATTTAAAATCTTAATAATCTTGTTTGTTTTACTATTATTTTAAATAGTTTAATTCGAGTTATTTTTTATCTTGTTGTTATTCTTATTGTTATTAATTTTATTGTTATTGTTTTTATTTTTCTTGCTTTTATTATTCTCTTTGCTATTATTATTATTATTTGTTGTTTTATAGTAGTTATAACTTAATTCTTTTGTATTATCTTGAATTTTATATTAAATTTCTTGCTTATTATTATTCTCTTTAATTATATTATGAAATTTTTCTGTCTTAGCAATAATAAAATCTAAAATCTTTTTTTTGCATTGTTTAAGAATACAAATTCTCTAACAACGATATTAAACAATTCTATAAAATTGTTATTATTAGTTCTTTTTAAATTATTTAAATTATTATAATAAATAAATTATTATTAGATAATTTTTACAATCGATTTTATATAGATCGAAAAGCTTTTATTAATATTAAACTTATTATTAATGCTTAACTATAATATTAATTAACTTAAATATAGAATACAAGTAATGTATTTAAATTATATATCTTTTTAAAAAAGAATTTTATTATTATATTTTTATTTTTATGTAACTTTTGTGCTTTTTCGACAATTTTAAGTCAATTTGCTTTCTTAGTTGCAAATTCTTTTTTTGCTTTTTATCTTAACTTATTTTCGAAGCATTTTGCTATTAAATTGTTAGTATTGTGTACTTTATTATATAACTTAAATATATTATTATAAATTTCTTTATTAATTTGATGTTTCTTAATTTTTTTTTATTATTATTTTTGAAGATGTAATTTTCTATAAAAATATATATAAAACAAGAGAAAATTTAAAAAACTCTTCGAGAAATTTAGAAAACTATATTTTTAAAAATTAAATACAGATGCTAGACTAGCCTGATTAGACTACAAATTTTAGATTGGGCATCAAATAATATAAACTTTAAGAAATAATTAAAACTTCCTAATTAGGTTAGCGCTAGCTATCTGTGGGCCATTGTGTCGATGTATGCTCTTATGGGCCAAAAGGACCATTTGAGTCCATACTAAGAGGATAATTCCCGAATTGCTAATATAGATTCCTTTGTTTTTAAATAATATTTAATAAGCTTTGTCGAAACTTTATTGCAAGCTTCTATTACAATCTCTCTCGAAAAATAAATATAATTTGTTATTGTTTTATTTAGATATTTAAAATAATTAAATATTATATTAAATACTCGAAATTTTAAATAAATATTAATATTAGTTGTTTATAAAACTATAAGAGTGCATTTATAGAAAGAAGTTAATATATTATTAATTAACAAAATAAATTGTTACTCGCTTTTGTTTAGTCGAATGTATTAAATCTTTTAGTCTTTTAAATATTTCTTTACTTAAAAATTAATATAATTGCGTAATTAATATGCATAACAAAGTATTAAATAAATAGAATTTCAACAAATGCAAATATCTTGTATTAGTTTTCGAGATTTTTTATTAATTTACTCTTGAAAGACTTTAAGACAAAGCAAACGCTAAATTAAGTTAATTAATAGCAATTATAAAAGCGCAAATCTAAATAAACTTTAATAAATATATTATTTCTTTGCATTATTATAAATACAAATATCTTTTTAATTACAATAAATAAGTCTATATTTCTTGCAATATTTTAAACTTATTTATTCTCTAATTAAACAATAATATAATTAATAATTGCTTTTAATTTAAGAGTTGTAATAAAATCTTAAATTATTAAATTAATAATATAAGTTAAACAAGAAATAGAATTTTATTGTTTATTTTATTGTTTATTTTGTTAATTTAAGATTCTTTTACATTTGTTTTTAAAAGTATTGTTATTGCTTGCATTATTAATAATAATTTCAAGAAATTTGTTTTTAATTTTAAAGAACTTCAAAATCTTTATAAATTTTAATATTAATTAACAACCTATATATTTAATATTAAGAAAAGTAAATTTAATAAGATATTTGCAAATTTAAAACATAATATCTACTTAATATATTAATACTCTTAAATAAACAACTTTTTAAAAATCAAATTATATATTTAAAGCAATAGAAATATATTAAGTATTCTTAAGATCTATCTTGATTTTTTTACAAATTTAACTATATTTTGAAAGAATTATTTTGAATAGTTTAATATAACTTAAAAGTATTAAATTTAAATGAAGTATTTCTAATATCTTTTAAAAGTTAAGATTGTTAATAATTCGAAAAAACAAATTTAAATTTATAAAAGTTTTATATAGTTAATCTTCTTAATTATGTTAAATAAAGAATAACAATAAATTGATATAATTTTTTTTCTCAAAAAATTGTTAGTTTTGTATTATTTATATATATTATTAATTGTAATTTACGCAGTTAAAAACTAGATTAATTACATTTTGCAATCGAAATTGTTTTTGTTTTAAAAAAAGGAATTTTTTTTTATATTCGATATATTTAAATAATTGTAAACAATAGAATAACTTAAAATTTTGTAACAGATTTTTAATTATAAATTTTGAAATATTATTTACAATTAAATTTATCTAAATATATTTGTTTTAAAGTTCGAATTGTGCTTCTATATTATTATCTTTTGCTTAATATAAACTAACAATTTTAATTTAATTTTGTTTAAAATATTGTTATTAACAATTGTTTGTATTTATTATTCTTAAAATTGAATATTAGTATTTGAACTTTATTTAATTTTTTTGTTTTCTTCTCTTAAAATAAATAGTAAATAATTGATAAATATTTTGTTTAATATTTTGCAAAGAATTCTTTTTCTATTATTAAAAGCAAGAGTAAGAAAATTCTAAACAAATTAACTTGAAAATTGATTAAAATATAAACTACTAAATAACGAATTGCAAGAGATAGATTTGCTAGTATTTTTTTTATTTAAAGATAATAATTAATTTAACACTCTTAAAGAGTTTGACATTTTGTAAACAAAAATACAAATATAATATAATAAGATTTTTTGATAATTCGAAAAAGTAACTCGAAAATAAAAAGATAATATAAAAGAATAATGCAAGTAACAACTAATTTAAGCAAATTATTTTGAGACAATATAAGCAAGCATAGCTTTTATGTCGAAGTATACTACTTAATATTCTAGCGAAAAATCTAAAATTATAATAATGTATATTCAAAAATAGAAAATCTTAATATAATAATGTAATTTTTAATTTCTTAATAATTCGGTTTGATTTCTAATATTAAAATCGAAAATCGAGTCGAATTAAGTTAAATCGATTTTAAAATAATAAAAATCGAATTGAGTTTCAAGTTAATTTCTAATATTAAAATCGATAGGTTGAATCGATTTTCAAAGTTGAAATCGAAATTCGATTTAACGATTAATCTAGTTAGATCTAGATTAATTCTAAGTTAGATTTTCTTTAAATTGTTAAATAACAACAAAAGTATTAACTAACTACAAGAGTACTTGTAGAAGAAAATTGACAAATAGAGCAATATAGAAGTAAGCATTCTTAATTAGAAAATCAAATATAAGTTAAATCTAGATTAAATCTTGCTTAAATTTAACAAATAACAAGTAATATATAAATTAATTGCGAGAAGTGCTTACAAAAAGAATTTAAGAAGAACAACAATATTTAGATATAGATTAGATTTGCTTATATACAAAGAAGAAGATCTAAATTAGATCTTGTCTAGATCTAGCAAATAACAACCAATAAATTAACTAACTAAGAGAATACTTATAAAAAGAGATTGGTAAGCAAGATAATATCTAGATAGATATTCTTAAATAAAGATATAGATCTAGACTAGAGCTTGCTCAAATTTAACAAATAACAATATATATATTAATTAACAACAAGAATGCTTACAAAGAAAATCTACAAAAAAGAATAATATTAAAGTAGACTTTCTTAAGAAAAAATATTTCATAGAGATTACATTAAGTTAAATTGTCGAATATTTATATTTATTTGCAATTAGGCGATTAGGCGATTACAATTTCTCGAGAAATATAGCAAAAAATATAAGCTGTCTTTAATAATTATAGTTAGATTTTAGATCAATTAAGATTAACTAAATAACAACAAACAAGATATACTAAGAAAAAGAAGTATTAATATAACAAGTTGCGTTCGCTATCTCTATATTATTATCTATACTAATATAGTTTGCAAAGAAGTTAATTGTTAAGTTAAAAATTAATACTAAAAAAAATTTCCAATAGAATAAATATAGAGCTTAAATTAAGAGACAAGAGAAGAATATATTGTTAAAATTAACACTTAGTTAATTTGCTTAAAGGAAAAAGCTAGATATTAAGAGTAAGACAAATATAGTTTAATATACAAAGAGAAAGAGAATTTCTTTAGTAATTGTAAACAATGCAAAGAAATACAAGGAATTTGTTGCTTATACAAAAGAGTGTTTGTATATAAATATCTTTATAGATAATAGAAAAAGAATTTCTACTTTTCGTAAAAGTATAACGTATATGTAAGAAAAATATATTTAATATTAAGAGTATTAAGTATTCTTGTAAGCGCAAATACATTTAATGTTATAAATTAAACAAACAATACTAGAAATTGCAATACTATTGTATATATAAGTTGCCATCGAATAGAAATCTAAGTAATTATAAATATTAAAGATATTATACTTTTTGTTGTTTTTATTGTAAGCATAAATTAAAATGTCGCAAAATAGATTAAGAGAAATATTATAATCTATAACAATACTATTTTGCGAAGATAGATATTTTAACTCGAAATAGATTCTAAAGCAACTTTATCTAACTAATGTAATTTTAGAACTAAGATATTGGCACAACAATCTTAAGAGTCTCAAGTCACTAATAGAGTTTCTAGAGAGTTACTTCAAATTGTTAATGTAATAATAACAATAAATTATGTTAAGAATAAAATATTAATTGCAAAACTATCTTGATTTATATTAAAAAACTATATAAAATATCTATTTATATAGAAGTCTCTTAATTTAATTGTAAATTATTAAAAATAATATAAAAAATAAAATTAACAAATATTGAATTAATTAAGATATTTAGAATAATATATTTAAATAATACAATAAAGTATACAATACTCATAACTTAATAGTATAATTTTTGAAAAATTATTTTAAATAAAAAGCAAGAAAGAGATTTGTAATTAAACAAATAAAATTATTTAAAATTATTTAAGAAGCGCAAACAATGTAGAAAAATACAAATATAATAATAGATTTTTCTCTTAAAAAATATATATTATTTAGTTATATTATTTGTTTTTTATATTGAAGTTAATTAGTATTGAAATTCTTTATTAATAATAAATATTTTATACAAATTATTAATACAAATTAAAATAATTTTGCAATTATTACTTTATTTTCGATATTATTTTTTATTTTTATTTTTTTATTTTTGTACGCAATTGTATTTTAATTGATTTTATAAAAAAAAATATATCATAATTACAGAATTTAGAGCAGAAAAAATTATTTCAAGAACTTAAGTTAAAATAGTTAAAATATTTAATATTAAAGATATATAATTTACAATTATTAATATAGATTAAAATTAATATATTAAATCGAGCTATAGATATATATTTTAGTTAAAAATACAAAAATATTCAATATTTAATAATGTATCTCTTAAGAAAAATTTTATTTATTGAACAAAATTATAATATTTACGACAAAAAACTATTTGCTATTGTAGTTTCTCTAAATTTATAAAAAGTATATATAGAAGCATTATTAGAATTTACAATTCTTATAGATTACAAGAATTTGTTATACTTTATTATTATGGAATAGTTGAACAAAAGATAAGTATAATTGTTAGAATAACTCGAATAAATACAAGTTTAAAATATAATATATTTTAAATAAAAATAATAGAAGAGCAAATATACTTAGCAGAAGAAGTAATTATATAAAAACAAAAGAATTATTTAATTACAACATATTTAAGATTAACAAGAACATATGATTATTAGCAAATAAATATAAACTAAATATTATATTACAAATACTTAGAGACAATACAAAAGAATTTTTAATAAAAAAAGAAAAATCTAAATACTTATTAACAAAATTGACAAGTATATAAAAAAGTATTATAATAGATTATTGCAAAAGCACTTAAAAGTAATTAAAATTTTTTGGTTTTTATATTAGTATTATTAAGTTTTTTAGATAAAACAAGTTGTCAAGATATATATTAAACAATATCTTAGTTATTAGTAAAACAAGAATAATATATATATAAGTTATAACAAAATATAATATTAGAAACTATCTAAATTGTTATAGAATAAAATTCCAATAAATTTTATTATTAAGTTGTCTAAATTAACAAATTTAGCAACTAGAGATAAATATAATTTGATACTAATTATAGTCGACAAACTAAGTAAGTACTTATATATTATTATATATAAGAAAAAGTTTATAGCAAAAAAACTAAAATATATTGTGTTAAATCGACTAATATAATATTATAATATATTTAAAGAACTAATTGGTAATAGAGACAAACTCTTTATATCTAACTATTAAAGAATATTGATATTAATATTAGATACAAGACTTAGAATAGTTATTATCTATTACTTAGTTATAAATAATTAGATAGAGCAAACAAATTAGAGTCTAAAGCAATATTTGTAATATTATATTAACAATATTTATAATAATTAGATATTATTTTTATCTATAATATAACTAATACTTAATGCAAAGATTTCGAATACTATTAGAATAACTTTATTCTCTATTAACTATAACAAGAAACTTAATTTCTTCGAAGAAAAATAAAAGTATTTGTTAGCTTAGTTAGCTATTAAAAGAGTAGCAATGCTTAAGAAGATATATAACAATATCTTAAGAATATAGAAGAAGTTCATTAAGTATTAGAACAAAAAACAAAAAATAATATCTTAGTTAAAGAAAAGAAATAAGATATATCTTTTTACAAAAAATCTTAGAACAAGAAAGTTAAACAAGAAATTAAATTAAATTAAAGTAGAATTGTTTCTTGTTAAGAAGACAAAGAAATTAGTTAACTAAAAACTCGACTTACTTAAAAATACTAGAATATTTCTAGTATTTTATATCTTATTATTAAAATTAGCAGATTTAATTACGTTTTTATAGAATATATTTTACTTTTATTTACAAAAAAAAGAGAAGTACAAGATTGAAGAAATACTAGAACTAGAAGATTAGAAATTTCTTATTAATTAAAAGAAATACTCTATATCGAAAAATATATAGAAACGATTTAGAAATCTTTGTTAATACAAGAATTTAATAAAGAATTTTAGACAAAAAAATATTCTTCTAGAAATTAGAGAACAATTTACAAAACAGATTATTAGTAAAGAAAGTAACAATTACTTTCTAACTCAATTTAGAAAAATTTAGATTTTTTAAGATACTTAGTTTATTTAGATTTTGTATTCTACAACAAAGCATTTTACTATTCTTTTTTAGAAATTTCTTTTATTTGTACAATCTCTCTATACTTGTATATTGTTTATAGAGCTCTTAATAGAATTTATTAGCACAAACCTCTATTAATTGTATTTTTTTTCTAATATATTCTTTTATTGCTTCAAGAATTACTATTTAATATTAGAGAAATTACAACAATTATATTTAACTAATAATCTTATATATTTAATATAATAGTTGAACTTTTTTCTTATCTTGCAAAGGAAATTATAACAAATATAGCAAGAATATTAAGATATAATAACGCTTGTTCGAAGCAATCTTCAATAAAGTTTATATTATTCTTTAAATTTTTTGAAATTATTAGACATAATAATAAGAGAAATAGATTAAAATATTTTCGAAACAAAAGTTTTGAAAGAGACAAATAGTATTACAAGTTGCGTACTTAGTATTATTAATTATAATATATAGCTTTTTACAATATATAGAACGCAATCTATTAAGAAAACATTATATAACTAAATTAGTAAATTAGTAGAATTAGAGATCTTAATTTATTGAGACTATTAATTTAGAGAATTAATAAATCGAAGAAATCAAAGACATTAGTTTAGTAGTTTAGTTAAATCTATTATATATATATTTATTGAACGCAATTCTCTTATAGATTGTGTTTAACTTATCTTAAGTTTTAATTTATTATTGTAACTATTAAATTTGCAATCTTTTGTTATTAAGTAATTGCTTGCATTGTTTAAAGATGTTTACAAATATCTTTAATAATATAATCTTCTCTAATATCTCTTAAGAAAGTACTAGTATAACAATAATACAAAATATTAAAGATTTCGAGAAAAAATTAGATTTATTTATAATAAAGATAACAATATTATAAATTGAACTTTATATCTTAAAGTTAAGATATAAACTTATTTAATTGCTAGACTTAAATAACTAAAATAAACAATAATATTTAATTATATAAATTGAATATTACAACTTTACTAAGTATTTATAGCTTTTATTTAAGAAGATACAAAAGAAATCTTAGCAAATTAAGCTTAAAAATATAATAATAATCTTTAACAATTTTTAATTATATATTGTATATTAAATATAAAAATTAAAACAAAAATATTGCAAGAGTTTTTTCTATAATAATATAAGATTAAACAAGATATAATATTTTCTTATATATAAATTAATATTAAAATATATTAGATTAATATGTTTAGATTGAAATAATAATTGCAGGAGAGAAAGTAGTTTATTCTTTATATTTCGAAAGACAGCATTGTAGTGCTTCTAGTTTATCCTTGAAGCTTGACCTAGTCGTGCTTATCACAGTTGGATAAGAACTTCTTTGCATAACTAAACTTGTAGTTGGAAAGTCCAAGCTAGAGAGTAGTATATCATGTCGCTTAGTAGCTAGGTTGATGGCAGTCACAAACAGGACAGAACAGTAGAAGAAGATCAACACATTGAAATTTCCTGTCCGTCTAGTGACGATGCAACATTGTAGCAATCTCTTCGACTAATATCTTAATGTTGGGAATGTGTCAATACAGCGTATTAAGCTTTGACCAAAAGTTTCCAAAGAACTAGCCCTCTTGAGACATATAGATTTCTGCTCACAACCGAGACCTAGAAAAGTCCAACCCCACACGCGAGGAAAACACACACAGCTTAGCTACGCGCAATACACTTAGACTTGTAGCAAGCAACCGATCAATAGTCTTCGTCTTCAATGAGCCCTGACCAGATTCTTCTCCAGTCACCTTGATCTTTGTGTCGATGGTAAAGTCTTGGCCAGCAACGTTTGCTATATCAAGGAGAAACTCCGACGCGCTAGGTGCGGTGGCAGAATAGACACCTGCAGTATCGATGTGAGTTATGTCGCTAACGTGGAGAAGATCTAGAAGGGCGCCAGTGTTATCGAGAGTCGAAAATTAGCGCTTTCATATTGCTTGCTCGTGCTTGGCATTATTTTTAGATCCACGATCCCAACTTTTGTCAAAATCACTCCTGGTCGATTTTATCAACTTTCGCAATTTTTGTTATTTAATCCCAAATGTAAGATACAGATAAAGTAAGCTTTACGCTTTAATTCGATGTAGTTTATTTTATTCAAGAGTATTTTGATTAATTTGTTATAATATATAGATTTTGCGTTCCAAATCGCAGTTGTAGAACAATAGTCGTTCGAACTTGTTGCAATTATATAAAAATTGCAACAACTATAACAATATTAATTCTTTATTAAATTTTACTAATAAAGTAATTCTACAAAGCAACAAATATCTAGTTTTACATATAGGATTTTTGATAAATCAAATTAAGAAATAAAAAAGTTGATAAAATTGATCAGAAGTAATTTTAACTAAAGTTGGAATCAAGAATCTAAAAATAATATTAAGCACAAACAAGTAATATAAAAGCGCAAAATACGTTCGCGTTAATAGTATTGCTATTAAAGTAGAATATCAACATCTTTATTGTTAAGAAACTTATTCTAAGTACATATAAAGTACTTTATCTAGTAAATAATTAAGCTAACAATATTGAACTTATTAAGGTTAAGCTCGCGTAACAATTTTGTAATACTCTAATACTATATATTTGTTTAACAACTTCTTAGCATATTAGATAGATTGTGCAGTTTTAATTGTAATAATAATACAATTAATTTTGCAAGAACTAGTTGTAGAGCTATAACATACTTTACATTAAACGTCGAAGTAATTCTATTTCTTGTCAAGTTGTTTCAATTAGACAATCCAAAGAGAGTTAAATTGTATCTAATATTTTGAACATCAAAACTTAATAATTTGTAATTTCTATCTATACTTGTTGTTTATGCGATGCATTATTGTACAAGTTGTTAAGATATTCGCAATATTTATAGAGCTTGCTCTGCACTTTCTATAGATGCAAAAATCTTAAAACTTAAGTCGCTTTTAATAACAAAGATGTTGCGTTAAGATAATATAAGCAATTAAATCAATTGTTTCAAGTTTTAATTAAATTACTTTAAATTGTATTATTGTTTCAAATTTTGTAACAATAATTTAATTGTTAACATTACTCTTTTCTTTAACAAGTTGTATTCTTGCTTTTTAACTACAACTTAATCTAGTAATTTGTCAATTATATTATTGTTACAATTGAAGTTGCGCAATCTATCTATTAGATAGATTGCGCAACTTTATTTAATATAATTATTTAATTAATTTGCGAGAACTAGTAAGATCTAGAATTGCTAGCTCGTTCGCGCTATACTAGATCGAGTAATATAAATCGCAATCTAGTAATTATCGTATTTAATTAATTTTTGTTTTCTCTTATTAATAATATGCATTCTTAATTTCTTTTATTCTATTTAGTATGTCTTAACTAATTTAATTAACTTAATCAATCGACAACAATTAGAGTATACGTATAGCTATCGCTTTTGTTCTTGTTATTGTCGTTATTTTGAGTTAACATCTTGTTGACAATTCTTGATATTTATATATTAAATTAATAAAGTATAAAAGATTTAAATTTAATTTAAATTAAATTCTCTTTAAATATTTTCGTCGTACAATGTAATTTAATAAGAAGAAAATTCGATTACTTATTAATTATTTTGTTATTGATATTATCGAATAAAGCAATTGTGTTTGTTATGAATAGACTAATTGTCAAGTCAAGTTATGATATCATCTCTCTAGTTCGACTCGACGCCAAGACTGGGTCGCGACGATTTTTTAAAATCGAATTGCTCAAATTAGTTTAGCGCGCTTCGCGCTAAACTACTTATAGTAATCGACTAAACTACTTTAAGCGATTCGATTTCTCGAATTTTTTTTGACTCAAGTCTTGACATTTGCACGTGACATTTCCGGGTCAACGCGATCAATCTAGTTATGAATTAGGATAAATCTAATAAAATTACGCTTTGACATCTTGACGCTAGAGCGCTCTCTACTTATTTAGTCTACTTTGTCTTCTACTTTCTAGAAGACAACTTATTATTATTACAAATATTCTAGTATACATGCTTTATATCTTTAGGTCTAAATTAGTTCTTAATAGTATTAAATTATTTTTCGAACTCGCTCTTTGTTGTCTTCTATACAAATTATTCTATTCTTGTTAGCTATTTAAATTGGCAAAACGATTTAATTGTTTTCTTTTTTATCTTTTTTGCGTTCTTAATAATCTTCTTAAACATCTCGAAATTTGATACAATAATATGCTTCGATAACATTTAACATTTATTTATATACGCATCAAAAGATATGTTAAAGTAATTAAAAAAAATAGAAAAAATTAGAGACAAGAGCATTATATAAAGATTTATTAATAAGACTTTTTAAAAGTTTTGCAAATCAAATATAAAACCAAAATTCTATTACTTTAATTACAAAAAAGTACACAAAATAATTTGACTAATTATTATTTGTTCAAACAATTTAATAGAATTTATTTACAATTTTTGTAAAAATAAGATAAACAATGTTACAATGTTACAAAAGTTCGAATTGCAAAATTGATTAAAAACTCTTCTTAAAAATTGAAGAAAACTTCAATTATATAACAATAAAGTCTATATTTATTAATTGTATATTATATCTCTTTATTTAAATTATATAAACAAAAGATAAATCTTTTTTAATAAGCCAATATTCGAGACTCGCATTATTGTCGAAAACTTCTTTGATTTAATTTAAATTTTAAAAAATATTTAATATTTTTAAGACGCAAATAAAAGTCGAATTATAATTAATTAAAAATCTCTATTTAGTAACAATTCTTTTAATTAATTGCTATACGTATTTATAAGACAATTAAATAAAATCTCGCTTTGCAATACAATCTTCTAATCTTTCGAAATATTTGCAAGTCGATAGAATTTTTAGCAATTTCGAAAGCTCTATATTATAAGAGTACTAAATTTTTTTTCTTGTATTTATATATATATTTAGTTTTAATAAAGTTTTTTAATATTAATTTTTAATGCTTGTTGTTTTAAATCTTGTTGTTATTGTTTAATTGTTAAAATATAAAAAAAAATCTTAAATTAGATTTTCGAAAACAATTTTCGTTCTCTTTCTTTTCTTTCGTTATTTTTTATTATTATTGCATTAAATTATCGCAATAACCTATATATTTTTAATAATTAGAAATTCTTTGTTAATTTAACAAAGAATTGTAATTGTAAATAATATTGTCAATATAAGCACTTTTCGATCTAAATTTTATTTGCTTGCTTCGAGAATTTTTTAGAAACATTATAATTTGCATTTGATAAATTCTAACTTTAGTTCTAGATATATCTAGATTTGTTATAACAAAAGTCGGAATTTTTTATTACTAATATTTGAGCTTTGTGCGAGATCAAAATTAGAGCTTGTGAATCTTGCATTACTTGTGAGAATCTAGAAATTCAAGTCAAGCTTTGCGAGAAATAATCTTGATATTTCTTAACATTGCGTTCGTGAATGCGTTTGTTCTATATAATAATTATAATTTGTCTACGTGAGATGCGCACACGTTCTCTTGATTCATTAGATTTGTCTTAAAAATAAAGTTTGTTCGAATCGACAAAATCTAATGTTTAAAGCGAAAAACATGAAGATTTGACGTAATTGTGCAACTAACGAGCAATTGCAAACGTTTGTACGCATCGCGAACATCAAAACTTTACGCGTCAAGACATAGTTTAACTCGATAAAGATTTCACAACTTTATCGAATTTTAAAAAAACAAAACAAGCTTTTCGAGCAAATTCTATCTCGACAATACTATTTTAAGTACGTAAAATAGATAGATTTGTGAGATTTATAGAATCTAGTAAATATCTTGATTTCTATTAGCTCGATTTGTTTTTCGAAACGCGAATGATTATTAACGCAAATACGATTAAACATTAAATTATTGTTTTCTTTGTTCGAAAATAAAATTTCGAGTTATTAACAAGATAAATGCAATTTACATTTGTTTGTATTGCAACTCGCGTATTATATTTCTTTAATATATATTTAATATTTTCGAAAGAAACAATATTATGTACAAAAGTTTTATAATTAAATATCTTGTTGTTTCTTTTCTTCTTAAATAAAGTTTACAAAGCTTCGAAAAAAAATGCAATAATAGTAATTCTTGTCTTAAATTATAAATATTTTCGCAAAAATATCTTCTTTTCGTATCTAATATTACAATTTACTCTCTTAAATTTAAAATATTTGTTATTTTTCTTTTTTTATTTCTCTTATCGCTTGTTACGATCTTCTTGTTATTCGTATTATTTGTCTTAATTTTCTTGTTACTTATATTATTTGTCGCAAATTCTTTCTTTTTTGCATTACTTATTACAAATTTTTCTCTATTACTTTTATATAATTGTTTTAGTCGCTTTATATTTTTGCTAAATTTAATTAAATTTTTAAACAAATTAATTTATCAAAAATAAATATATTTTTTATAATATTTATGCAACAATTTTTTAAAATAACATTTAAGTTTCGAGATTTTCGCAATATACTTTGTTAAATATCTTTTAAACATATTTTTTATCTTTTTTAACAAAAATTCTTGTTTCGATAAATTTTTTGTCGATAACATTCGATCTTTGAAATAGTCGATTAATATATTTTGCAAAATGTCTAAATCTTTGTTATTTATTATATTAACACGTATTTGTTTAAATCTCTTTAAAATCTTTTTATTATTTTAAGATTGTTTTGCAATTTTGCTTTCTCAAGATTCTATAAACTTTAATAATATAGATTTATTTAATAAAGATTTAGAAAATATAGACAAATAATTGTTGTTATCTTTAGATAAGATTTATAGTTTTGTACGTTAATTATTATTTATATCTTCTTTGTAATTTAAATCTTTTATTATTATTGTATTGTTGTTAGATAAAGAGCTTGTTTCTATTATAAGTTTCGATTTTTCTACATTTTTCTTTGCGTTAGAGAATATATTAGAGCTACTATTTTCGAAATTGTTTTAATTTTTGAAGCTTTCTCTATTGTTGACAAAAACAATAAAAAAGAAGAAGAAAAAAACTTTGTAATTCAATTTATTTTTTAATCGTTAATTAAGTTTGTTTCTTTTTTTTTTATATTTTGTATTCTCTTTTATTTTTATTTTTCGCAAAGAACTCTTTTGATTTTTTGTCTTCTAATATGTTGCGAATGTAGATATTTATTTATCAATAACTTAAATTTAATTGTCGTCTTGTGCTACATAATTAAATTTGTGTAAAACTTTAATATTCGCTTTTCTTTTATTTATTAAGTGCTTTATTTATTTATTAACGTCGATATATTTATAATTTATTGTTGTCTCAAATTTCTTTCTAATTTTATTTTAGAAATGTTGCATAATTTCGATGTTATACTTCGCAAATCTAGTTACGCATATATTGACAAAAATAATATTGTTCTTCTTTGTAAGTTGTTAATTGTGATTAAGCTTTTAATTTAATTGTTGATCTTTCTTTCGCTTGTAAAAGATAAAAGAAATAGAGATTTTTAACAATAAAGAAGTACTAAAAGTGTTAGAAACACAATGTCGATTAACAATATTTTAAATATAAAAGTCGAAATTAATATTGTTATTTGCATTTAATTCGATATTCTTTTTTTTTCAATTTTTGTGTAATTGTTCTTTGATGTCTTTTATTAATTTGTTTTCTTCTCTTTTTTGACAATTGTTAAAACGACTTTAATTTGAATTAGATTATTTTCTTTTGTTTATAAGACAATTATTGTGTGTTCTTCGAAGATTGCAAGATTTACAAAGATAACAATAATTGCAAGAATCGCAAAGATAACAATAATTACAAAGATTTTAATTGTCGCGAAAAAGTCTTTAAATCAAGAACGTAAAGATAACTTTTAAATATATCTCTAGACATAATAACAACAATGACGACGACAACAATAGAGAAGATAATTATAATCTTTATAAGCTACGTCTAGACGAGTAATTGAAGCAATTGAATAAGATAATAAGTTAATTGAATAAGTATTCAATAATTAAATATTGATTCAATTGAAACTGTCAAGTCGTCAGATCTGCTTGCCCTTTTTGGATCACGCTAACTAAATCGGGCAATGTTCAATTGAATAATCGTATTGAATAGAGCTGCGCAACCTGTCTATTGGACCAGGAAAGTTTCAGCTACCGTTCCCACAGCTTGGGTAAGATTGCTCGACAACTCCGCACAGCCTAGCTTCTGCTTCAACCAGGAATTCTGGGAACTCTCCGCACTAGACTTCACGCACAATGGCTTCCACGGATTGCCGCAACGTGGAAGCGAGCTATGATGCCACAGCTTCGATCGCTGTGCGAAAATGCTCTCTTCCCAGTTTTGGAGCATCTCTTTCTCTCCAGCTTCGTTGCCATCACGCACATTGCTCCCACGTGCAGAGTGAGTGCCATCAACAAGTAGCTTTGCTTGACGATTGCTGCTCTTGTCTGGCAATTCGGCACAGTCGCTTCTGCGCCAGAGACTCTTTGGCGACTTCGCGCTGTAGACACGTATACTGAAGATTCATGCGCTGGCCGTGGCATGATTGTGGCGGCTAGGACGATGTCTGTGCCCATCGAATTCCAAATTGCTTGAACACTCTGTGTGTATGCTTAAAGGGTTGGGGGCCGTGAGAAATCTAGTTTATCCTTTTCCTGGTCACCCTGCTTGTATGCTTCAAAGTTTGCGGGGTGTGAGAAATCTCGTTTATCCTTTTCCCGGTCTTCAGAGACTGCTACTCCAGACTCGGAATTGCAAGACCGGGCTGATCGAGCCTCGCAACATTCTCACACCAAGATGATCGCGTTGTCAGTGGCTATCATGGGTGGTATCGTGATAGTGTCTCGGGTACTTGTAAGTATGGCACAGCAAAGTACGTGATGTTCCCTACTTAGTATGCAACCTCTAAACCTTGCATCAGCGCCCAATGACGTTGTGAAAAGTGGAAAGTATACGATCCAGCTATGCGGCAGTCAAGCACCCCAAGTACAGGCAGCCATGAGAACCCTCCAAAAAGCCCTCCGACCTGCCATCCAAGACACCTACATCAGTCCTACCAGCGCACCATTCACAGCCTTCTTCAAGAACTCGCAGTACCGCCCCTTTGTGACAAGAGTGTTGTCGGATATAGCAAACGGTACGGCTCTAGCCAGCAAAGCGGACAGTACACCAACGACTCCTCAACTCGTCTGTGTCACCGGACCGAACATTGTGAAATTTCAAGTCAAGAATTCATTCCACGACGTTTACGACGACTGCCAGCAGAATCCACTGTGGGCTTCCATCTACCACTCTGGACTCAACTACGTCTTCATCTGCCCTCTCTTCTTTGCCTCGGCCATCCCTTCTAGACCAGTTAATAGATGCCCTACCATTGACTCGGCGACCAATGAGTTCGTTGGAGATCTCAATAGCCTCATCCAGTACAAGCCATATGTCCTGCTTCACGAACTCGCTCACTTCTACGTCGTCCCGCCTTCAACCGAGAACATGCAGTTTGAGGTGTATGATTGGAACGCCGCTTTTGCGTTGAAGGCCAAACGAGCGGTACTCAATGCTCAAAGCTATGTCTTATATGTTGCCAGTAAGTACAGACAGGGACTTTTCTTCGGACCATCAAATCCTACATTAGCTCGGATCGCGAATGTTTCAGCATGTGGCTCACAGAACAACATAATAGGTATTGCAGCAAGGTGCACAGCATTCCCCGTCCCTGCGGTACCTCACACGCGAGGCCGACGTCTGGGTGATGGTACATTCATGTCGAATGTAGGACAGATTGGCGGCTTCTGGACAAATATTACCCTGGGTTCAAATCATACGTCGTTGTGGCTCGATGGCACACGTATTATCTAGACCTTGAGGATAACTTTGACCTCGCCACCTCTGCCGAAAATGGAAATGCCCATTTCTACAACACTTCAAGGAAATGACGCATTGGCCAGCCCAATCGATCCACTTCACATAGTCCCCGCTTGTTTCAAGATTTACGTGAGTGACTAAATTGATCAACATGGCACCACTCTACTTCCCACACTTCAAGCTTACAGCTGAGCAGGCAGAATGTATGTAATCTGAGTCGATTGTGGGTTTGTCGGATCCACACGCCACGTAGCATATCACCTCGCTTACCTTAACGCACCGCCAGTTCGATAACGAAAGCGCTCCCCACTACTCCAAGATACACCAACCTTAGGCCCGAACACGCCACCACATCTGATATTCTCTGCACCATGTCCGGCTCAATTGGACTTCGCACTAACCACAGCAATGTTGGGCTCGAATCCCGAATATATCAGGGGCAGATACTCTATCTGAAAGGCGAGGAGGTTATCAGCGAGCGGGCAATCGAGGAATTGGAGATTGAAAGAGGAGCGCTCGGTCATCCTGTGCTAATATTGGAACTCGACATCAACCGCAAGCATGCGCGTATCTGTATCGTCAGTCAACAGTCTGAGCTTCTCTCCATGAAGAGAGCATACTGACATTCATCAGCTGACCACCTTCGGCGGCTGCGGCATCCACAACAGCGTATCGCCTTGGAGATGGAACGAGTATCTGCCGTTGTATCCCACCGTCGCGCTTCAAGATCAGATTCAAGTCGAGCTCTGCTATCGCATGAAGCTCGAAAGACCAAGTTACATCAACACGGCCAAATCGTACATCGTCCCGGTCAGCATGCTTGAGATCTTAAACCACGAGGGTCTCACGGGCATTCCCCAACTCACTCTCCCAAGCTTCGCGGTCGTCGCCGAGAGGTTCAAGATCAACGTCGAGGCATTACCCAAGCAGGTTAGGGTATGGTACGAAACCTGGCAGGCGGTCCAACAATCGGCACGGCAAATCGCATTGGAGAAAAATCAGGCACGAGACTCCCTAGCTAACGAAGCAAATGAAACAAGAAGCAAACACGCTGCTCCTTCAAAGCCGGCTCGCCGTGTCGGAAGTCGAACGGTAGTGTTGTTAGTCGCACTCTCCGCTGCTCTGGCACTCCTGTTCCGGCACGCGGTGCTGGGTGAGTAGTCTGTGTCCTGCGACTATTGATACTGGAGGTACTTACTGTATGGGTGAACGTGGAAGCCGGGGAGCATGGAAGCTTGAAGCAGAGAAGGGATGGTAGAGGTGGATGGCAGATGGTGCAGTCTACGAGTCTAGACAATCGGATCAGCGCTCGCAGCTGAAGCGTGGCCCCAGTAGACCATCTTCAAGCCCAGTCTCCGGTATCCATGGTGGGGAGACATTATCTGTATGTGCCCCAGTGTCGGCTCCGCAGCCTAATGTTCGTCCAGACAATCCAATATTAGGTCCTCATGGTGGAGTGGTTGTATTCTCCTAACATACACTCTGCGTCTCTTTGATATCACGGTCCTCCCCTGGCCTACACGATAATTCATGGACCAGTCAAGACACCGCCTTATTATCTCAGCAAAACAACTAATTAGTCTTCTTCAAGCTCCCTCTGCCAACCTTTTTAATAGAGCAACTAATACCTAATCCTTCAGCAACCAACCCCCTTCACACCGAGTCTTCCCTCCTCAACCGAGCACACTCTCAAGTGGATCTTTCAAAGCATGTCGAGCAGCACATACAAGAAGCATAAGCCTATGCTATTCTCCCAGCTAGGGCACCCGCTGCGCAGCGCCAGTTGTTCATTTCCGTTCGTGGCTCAGCTGCATACCCACATTATTAGCACCTGGGGTCCGTGCTACTCCTCCGCTGTATCGCGCTATATACATTTGCGGACCACACTTCGTGCGATATATTGACTCCCATTCCAAAGATATACCGTCAGCTCCAACCGATGCAACTCCCATTGTGGGCATAATGCAAATAGTAGGAAATCCGTTCCTCATGGCTCATCCAGATCATTACCCAACGCACCATGTCCCCTCCAGAGAACTCCAAGCCAATGCTTACCCCCCACCCCATCCCCCTCTCACCCCCCTTTCCCCCCCCTTTCCATCCCCCCCCGCCATGGACCTAAAACCTCGCCATCACCTTCCTCTCCGTATCACCCAACGCCCACTCACTCCTCGCCCTCCTCGACCTCACCCTGTCAACCTGCTCCCTCGTGAAACCCCGCGCCTCAATCGCAGCATTATACCCCAACCAGCCCCACCCCGTTCCCGCCTCCTCCACCCCAACCTCATCACTCACCCTTCCATCCGCCCTTTTATACACCGTCACCACGACCGCCCCCCCAAGGCCCAGATTATGCTGCAGCGCTACCCGCGCCCCCGGCACCAGCCGATTCGTCGCCCACCCCCTAAGCTGCCACACCAGCTCCGCACACTGCGCCAGACCGCTCGCACCCAGGGGATGTCCCTTTGAGATAAGCCCGCCAGAGGGATTAACGACGCAGCGCCCGCCGTAGGTGATATCCCCGCTACGCACCATCTCATGGGCTGTCCCCTTCTCGCACAATCCCAGGGCGTCGAGCGTGATAAGCTCGTTGGCGGAGAAGCAGTCGTGCAGCTCGCAGACGCGGATGTCGGTGGGGGAGACGCCCGCCTCGGCCATCGCGGAGGCGGCGGCGTGGGCGCTCATGCCGTGGCCGACGAGGGAGATGCTGCTTGTGTTGAAAAGGTCGGGGGAGTCGGTCGCGAGGGTCTGGCCGGCTATGAGGATGGCTTGGGGGCGGAGGTGGGGGCGGGCGTGGAGGAAGGCTTCGGAGACGATGATGGCGGCAGCGGCGCCGTCACTGGTGGGGCAGCATTGGAGTTTGGTTAGAGGCGAGTGGATCGTTGGACTGGCCGTGATCTCTTCTAGAGTGTAGACGTCGCGGAACTGGCTATAGGGATTCCTGGCTGAGTGGAGATGGTTGATCCGTGCTATTTCTGCGAAGTCTCGCGCTTCGGCGCCGTGTTGCTCCATGTACTCCCTGCCCGCATTGCCGAACAGCTGTGCCGCCCCTGGCGAGTTCGTGACGCCCCGCGTCTGCGCCATCATCGCGTTTGTTGTGCCCGTCGGGTTTTCTCGGTCTTTGAAGAAAGTCCCCAGGCTGCCGGGGAACATCTTCTCGAAGCCGACGACCATGACGCAGTCGGCGGCGCCGTGGGCGACGGCTTGCCGCGCCATGTGCAGACCTGTGGAGCCGGTGGAGCAGTTGTTGTTGACGTTGTAGATGGGTATGCGCGTCATGCCGAATTGGTAGAAGACGCGTTGGCCACATGTGGAGTCGCCGTAGCAGTAGCAGGCGATGCCTTGGTCGACGGAGTCGTAGTTGAGCTGGGCGTCGAGGAGGGCTTTGATACCGGCCTAGCAGGATTCAGGGCTCAGTGATAGCTGGAGAATGCAAGACAAGGGAGGTAAAGGGCAGATCTACCTCAAAGCCCAGCTCCGTGTAGTCGACTTTGCTGCGAGGTTTGAGGAATTTGGTGAGCCCGACGCCAAGGACATAGGCGGGTGAGGGTGACTTTCGAGGCATGATGGCAGTAATCATGAACTCGCCAATGGAGTCAAGGAGCTGAGATCATAAAGGTTGACGAGATGAAAAGCTCTGTGGATGGATGTCAGTCTGCGGAAGCGTCCGACCCCACAAGCACTTGAGCCGAGGTTAGGGCTTCTCAGCTTAATGCGGTTAGGATCATCTGCTATCATTCTACTTTAGTATGTACTTTCATGCGCTAGTTTCTGGACTGGGAAGCAACAATACAAGGCAATCAACAAAGGCTCCTGCACATTACTTTACCGAGAGCTTCAGTGGCGTCCTAAACGCCACCGACTGCATCAGAGATAGACAATCAACGTTTCACGGAAAATGCTCTACCAATCTACCAGGAAGCGACAGGTACAAGATGGGCTCACGAGTAAGAACATCAAGATTGGAAGCAGTATACAGCAGCCCCCTCGAATCGAATTCCAAATTCTCGAGCCCGCAATCATCTAGCGGTCTCCAACGCTTGCAAAGCGACAACCCAAGACTTCGATCACACACTGGAAATCATACAGGCTTATGCTGAACGCAATGCACTAGCGCACAACTCCTTGGATGATCTCGTACGCAGCAAGCATTGGACAACTCTCGCGCAGTCTCTCAAGCAAGATCTGGATGACGTGGCGCGCATCGTGCCCAACGAGCAAAAGTAATTGCAAGCTGCTCTGACCGCGCTGCTCACGGATCTTATCCAAGACTTCTTCAATTGCATAGCGAAGACATTTGATGCCAACGGCTGAGCTACATGGGTGCCCTCAGACAAAACGCAAGCGCTTGCGGTGGCGCCAAGAAAAGATCCAGAGACCGAACAAGAGCGAGCTGAGCGGCTAAAGGAACTTCTTCGAGAAGAAGCGAAGAAAGCAATCGAGGCCTATCGGAAGTGAGCTAAGAATGTCGAAAGTTTCTGGCATCTCGGGAAAGTGGCCACGCTGAAGATTAATGGTGATAACGATCAAGTCCGCGGGAAGCGGAAAGTTTCGAGCGTTTTGCTTTACGATGTCGAACGCGTCAAAGGCAAAGGAGCGCTCTGGAACATGCCCTACAGCTTACGATAAGCGATTGACGTTTTCGACTAGGCGCAAGATCACAGCTTGATTGATAACGAGCAGATTGCCGAGCTGATAGGCATTGGGGATGAAGTGAGTGCACAAGAGCGTGAAACAGCGCAGAAGACTGGTGAAGATGAATACGGCTTGGAGGACATGGTGCTGTAAATTCGCTCACGATCTCAATGATATGAGGAGCACGCTCAGTTTGAAAGAGACGTAGAAATAGGAGATTGATTGACCTGCCTTGTGCAAATGCAGTGCTCGAATATGTCAATAAGACTCTTTGGCGTTTTGCCGCCTTATTACCCATGGGCCAGAGCTGATTATTCAGCCTTTCGCCTTGTTGCAAGGACGGTTTTCCAGCAGCGCGAAGTGTTTTTTTCTGCCATTTCTTGGCCAATCGCTGGAATGAGCACATGGGGTAACCCAATGAGTCTATCTGCGACTTGGGGAAAGATAGTCTATTGCTCACCGATCGTAGCTCATAGCTCATCATAGTCATACACGCAGTATCAGTACAAGCAGCGCCCGGGACGACTCTCCCATCACCTACCGCTTCAACGCCTTCTCCGGGCTCTTCTCAAACGCCTTAACCCACTTATCCCACTCCCTCGCCCCTTTCCCCATCACGTTCCTCAGATCCTCCTTCACCTCACTCGTCTCCCACTGCTCGTCCTCCCAGTTCTTCTCTCCAGCCGTCTGGCTCGGCGCCCAACCAATGGCCTCCAGCACCTCGCTTTCCGTCGTCGCGGTCCCCACACTCGGGAACACCTTCGCATCCCGCTTCGTGCACATGCTGGAGAGATACCGATGCAGGACCTCCATGCGCGGGTCCTGGCGGAAGCCCATGCGCAGCTTGTCGCCCTGCATCTCTTGCTCTTCGGTCTCGTAGTGCGTGACGCCATGCTGGGTGGAGGAAGTCAGGCGCTTCGTGACGGAACGAGCCGTCTTCGCACCCCGGATGGAAGAGTATGCCCATACGCCGTCGACTTCGAGCAGGCCGCCGAAGGGCCAGATCACGGTGGCGAGGATGTCGATGGCTGCTGAGACGGGAAGGAGGCCGGTAGCGATGATGGCGTCACGCTGGGCTTTGGATTTGGAGCGCATCATGCTGTTGATGAACTCGGTTTTGACTTGCTCGGGCGTGGCATGGTAGGAGGATGAATAGATGAGGACCATCTCCTGTAACCCGACGGTCTTGTGCGTGGTGTCCTCTTCGTGAACACCATCGTCTTCCGAGCGGCGCCGGTCTGAACCGTCAGGCACACGGTTCAGGAAGTCAAGATTCGAGCTTGTGGTAAGGTTGACAACCTTGCTGATGCCGCGAGTTGCTTTGCTTTTCACACCCTTCCAACTTGCCGTTTTCGCGGTGCTGGTCTTGGCGGCGCGGACTTCCTCTTGCCATTTGCGTTGCACTTTTTGAAGTTTAGCTTCTTTCTCGCCTTCGGCTGGTTTGGGAAGAGGTGGTGGGGGAGGCGTGTAGATCAGGAAGCGGTCTGGGATGCCTTCCGGCGGGGTGCCCTTGATGTGTGGCTTTGGGAAGGGGATGAGGTATGCTGTCAATCTATGAGGGTCTCGTGCGTAGTGGAGCGGAGAACTGGGATCGTTGGAGGTGGGCTCCGTGGTTTGACCGCGGGGGGGGAAGCTGATTTTGGTATGCTAGGGATTGAGAGGTTGGCGGCGAACCATACTGCTGGGTATGTATTCCGGATTGAGCTGTAGCTGGTGGCGAGTTTTCCTGTCCGTAGCCTTGAGGCGCAGAGTCTGTAGGTAGGGGCGGAAAGTGCTGAGGCTGTTTCGTGGCAGTAGAGCTTTCGATAGGCGGCGGACGAGGTTGCTGGTTTGTGCTGAGCTGTTCACCTGTCGTAGAGTGTGGTGGAGGGAAGTGTTGGTATTGCTCTGCCTGCCCGACTGCTCCAGCTGGGCCTCCGATTGGAATGTCTGATGCCAGCGATCGTAAGCTGGTGGTGGAGGAGCTGCACAAGAAGGATTCTGTTGCTGATAAGAGGCCTCTGAATGGCTTGGTGCAGGGCGAGCTTCGTAAGATTGTAGGTATTGGTGGTTCACGGGATCGCCCGCCCCTATCTGGTATGCCTTTTGTTGATCGGACATATCTGACTCGTGATGGTCGGTCAAAGGAAAGTGGGCGTTTGCTTTAGACGGTGCTAGTGGTTGATTATAGGGAGATTGAAACCTTCGAGTTGTGTGGAACTGGAAAAGAAGGCAAGACCTTTCGGGCTTCAAATATCTGGGGTTGCATCAAGACTCTTCAATCAGCTCATGGATTCAGCAAAACGCCAATTCGCTTGTTCGCATAAAGTAGCAGCTTGAAAGAAGCTAACGATGACGTACGTCGCAGCTTCAGCCTCTATGCGGACGCGATGCTGCGCCACGTGACCTCGCGTCTTCCGCGACTTTCTAGGCTGCAACGCTGTCTGTCAAATTCGACTGCGGTCAAGAATATCAATTGTCTAGCTGCCTGAAGTCGTCATGGTGCCGCGTAAGATCCACGTGAACGGCATGACCGGTCGGGTAGCTCCAGCGAAATAGTAGACGGCGGTTCCTACTCATAGATATCAATTTACAGGGTGGAGCTTTGGGGGGCCCTCATGCCTTGACATTTTTTTGCATTGGAACAAACTTGCGCTGAAACGATCCGGTGCTACAAAAGCAACAGCCAAAGAGATCCGTCTACTCGATTGTCTCACCTATAGCCTACAGCACGACCTAGGGTGACCGTCAGGAACGTGCTGCCAGGACAACGCACACCTCTTTTGGCCAACATTTCAAGACTCGGATCCATCAGGTATGAAGCGCTCTATAGAGGATGAGCACAATGATACAGGACCCGTATGCACGAAGCACAAGCGAAGCAGGGTTGTCAAAGCACCCATCGACGGACTATGCCCCATCAAGGACTCTTTCGATGTCTATGCAGATTTTGACGGTACGGTACTCGATGCAAGCTTAAGCCTGAGCAGCATTGAAGGCAACAACAACAAGTACTATTACATCCAGCTCTTGGCTCCTAAAGACGGATCTGCCAAATATGCTCTGTGGACGCATTGGGGTCGTGTGGGTGAATCAGGGCAGAGGAAGCTGGAGCAGAATCTCGTGCTGGAAAGTGCAATGTCCTCATCTAGTAGGAAGTTCAAAGACAAAACAGGCTTGACCTGGGACAAGCGATATGGAGCACCAAAAGCCAATAAGTACACGCTCATTGAGAAATCTTACAACGACGATCCGGATGACGCGCTGGAGAAAATCGGTAATACGTCTGAGAAAGGGAAGGCACTTGAAGACAAGCCATCAGCATGCATGCTTTCACCCGAACTCCAAGATCTCGTCCGATTTCTATTCAACCCTGATAATATGAAAAGTGCCATGACGTCTCAAAACTACAACTACAACAAGCTGCCCCTAGGAAAGCTGTCGAAAACCACCTTAAAGAAGGGCTATCTAGCCCTGAAAGATCTAGGAGAAGTCATCCAAAATCCAGATGCTGCCAAAGCCAAGTATCGCGGCACTCTGAAAGATATTTTCAGTGATCTGAGCTCAAAATATCATACGATCATTCCCCACGACTTTGGACGAAAGAGGCCAGCACCTATCAATACTGAAGACCAGCTGAAGGCTGAGGTGGATCTTGTAGAGATGTTGGGCAATATGCGAATTTCAAATGAGGTCCTCAAGGAAACAGAAACATCAAGAGAAGGGCAGAGCGCAGTGCATTCCCTAGATGCCAGAATGGCATCTTTGGGATTGCAGGAAGCGCTTGCGTTAGACGAAAGATCCCCGGAATTCGGCCACATGGCGCAGTACTTTCGCCATGCAGACGGGGATCACTCTGACGCAATAATTCGCCATATCTACCGCGTATCACGTACAGAAGAAGTCGAGCGTTTCGTTCACGGAGGCTACGACGCCGAGGGCATGGAAAACAAGACCAGTCAAAGACTGCCGAAAACTGCTGTGGCATGGTAGTAGAGGATGCAACTTTGGTGGTATCCTCAGTCAAGGCTTGAAAATTTCCCAACCAGAAGCACCACCCAACGGAAAAGCATTTGGTAACGGTATCTACCTTGCGGACAGGGCTAGTAAATCCGCGTCATACTGTGACCCCTGGAACACAGATCAGACTGGGTTGCTGCTTCTGTGCGAGACACAACTGGGAGATCCATCCTACATTAAGTCGGACCATGAATTCAATGCTGCTGTATCGATGCGGAACAAGGGACTAATTTCCACAAAAATGATGACAGACCCAATGAACGACCCAGCTAGTTGGCTTGATGCTGCTGCGTTCAACGCAGACATCCAGGGTACATGCTTACCAGACACTAGCATTGCAATGCCCCGGCCACATGGTTTCCCTAATGAGTACATTTTTTATGACATAGCTCAGGTGCAGATCCGATATGTCTTCATGCTGCAGTGGGATACTTCAAGGCGATGGGGCATTTACTAAGACCCAAGCGATTCGCGGGAATGTATGTCTTTGGAACAACCATGAAGCCAATTCGAAGTAACGCTCCATTTTCAGTACACCAACAATCTGGTGACAGATCAGCTGTTTCACGGACACCCTGATCGACAATTGGTCGTTCTATCGTTAGAACGTAAGTGCTTACGAACAGGTTTAGGTGTCCTATTATCGACGGTCGATCAACGATTTACCGTTGTGTGGCAATTCAGGGCAAAGCACCGCATGTGATGTAAGGCCACAAGCTTCAACACCTTTCCTGCTATTGGAGATGACGCCTTAGCGTAACTTAGGCGAGTCGCACGTTCACTACTAAGGGCCTGTTTGGATTCGCGTCCAGTAGTCCTACTAGTTCTACCAAACCTAATTTTGGACCCTGAAATAGTACTAATGGTACTAATTTCAACTATTGTTTGAATTCAAATCGCAATAGTACTATTAATTAAATAGTAGCAATTATCGCGACAATAATACTATTAATAGTGCATTTTTGCAATTTGTCAACAAGAATATACAAGATGCAAATAGTATTATTTATAATTTTTTATAATTTCTTTTCGCAAACTTTATTTCCTTTCTTAATTATTCTTCAATTATCTTTGTTATCTTTGTTATCTCTATTATTGTCGATTTTATATTTATAGATTGTCAATTAATAACACGTTGTCGACAACAAATACGTTGTCTTTTGCTTCTAAGAATACTAATTATTTCACTTATAATAACAATAACTTAGATAGTTTTTCTCTATATTATCTCTCGCGAACTCGTTTATCTTAATTCTAATTTTGATGGCAAATATATATTGAAGCTTATAAATAACAACGACAACTTTAATTTACGTATATTTAAGACGTTTCAAATACCTTGATTAATCTTCTTAACGTTAGTAGTATAATTGAAGAGATATACATTAATAAAGAATTTGCGAAAAGAGTAGTATAATTGTTGGATCGAATCGAACACATTTTTTTTTGTTTAATTCAAGAGTTTAAATAGACTTCTTTGTTTAATTTAAAGCTAAATTAATTAATTGCGCTACGCAAACTAGTTTAAATCGAGTATTTCTTTTCTTGTTTAAAAGTACGCTAAATTCTCTATAGAATAACGTAGTTTTAATAAAATACATATAAAATACAAGAAAGTTATAAATTTTTTAAAATTTAAGATTTTTTAAAGTTAAGCTTCTCGAACCTAATTACTTAGCGATTTCTTCGCAAAATCGAGTTCGACGATCAAGCTAGAAAAGATATACTTTTAGAGAAAAAGCTAGACATATATCTCTATATAATAGAATAAGATACTAGTTTTTATTTAATAAGCAAAATCTTTCGTCAATTAACAAAAACAATATCTAGAATCTTTTACAAAATTCGAAAAACTATAAACAATCTTTATTTGTACAAGATTAAGTTATCTATAATTAATATATCTATATTTTATTATATACAAAAATCGAGAAAGTTTTAATTATTTTTTTTAAGAATTGTATTAAAACTTTAAATAATTTTTCCGTTAACATTTATATATTTATAAACAAATAAAAACTTTATTAAAATTAAAAAAAGCAATTTATTTAAAACGTTTTTGTTGTTTGCAACTTTAATATGTTCTTTATATATATTTTGACAAAATAAGAAAGTATTGCAAACAATACAAAAGTATTATAGAATATTTAGCTTTGTAACTTTAAAGCTCTTCTCGATTAATATTATTTAATATATGCAAAATATTCGAATTTAATTCTTACAATAACATTGTATCAAGATGTTAAATATTATCTTAAATAGATTGATCGTTAAGCTAGGTTATAATATTATTTCTCTGGTTCGACTTAACGCCAAGATTGGGTCGCGACGATTTTTTGGAATCGAATCGCTTAAAGTAGTTTAGCGCGCTTCGCGCTAAACTACTTATAGTAATCGACTAAACTACTTTAAGCGATTCGATTCTTCGATTTTTTTTTAACTTAAATCTTGACATTTGCACGTGACATTTTCGGGTTAGCGCGACTAGTCTAATCTTAAAGAACAAGTTAAATTACATTTTAAATTGCAAAATAAGAAGAAATTATTTAATTTTCGACATATTTTTCTTTGTAATATTATCGAACGTTTATTTAATATATTTAAATAAAGTTTTAAGATTATTTATATTATTCTCGAATTCTCTTTGTTAATTTAGATACGTCTAATCTATATATTAATTGATTTAAACAATTTTAGTACTTAAAATAACGTTGTTCTTAATCTCTATTAAGTCGACTTAAATCTAGAGAAGCTTATCTAAAATTCTATATTAGATGATTTATCTTTTAAACTTGATTTCTTTGTTACAAATAATATAATTGTTAGATTAAGTTAAATATTTTTTTCTTAATTCGATTTACTCTTTTGAATCTTGTAGAATTAAGTCAAGATTAAGATGCGAACTCGATCTTAAAGTTAGGTTTTGTCGAATTAATATCAAGAATTTAAGTTAACTTTGTCGTGTTAGCATTTGCTTATCTTATCTTATCTTATCTTATGCGTTAATTTGATTAAATTAGCGCAAAATTTACGCTAGTCGCATATAATTAAACTAGACTAATTGCGTCGATTTGAGAAATCGAGTTCGATTCGAAAAATCGAATCAAATCTTGACAATTCAATTCGAATCAAATCGAAAGTCTTAACAATTTAATTTCTAAAATTGAAATTAACAATTCGATTCGATTTTAAACTTGAAATCGAAAATCGAATTAAAAAATCGAATTAAAAAATCGAATTAAAAAATCGAATTAAATTGTTAAGACTTAGTATTAGTATAAAGAAATTCTAAAATAAATAGTAGAAAATTATGTTCTATTCTATAATTTTTCGATATAAAATTATCTAGTAATGCATTTTTTTTTTTAATTTATACTTGATTTAACATTTCTAGAAGTTTATGCGAGTTCTATATATATTGTGCGATCAAATTTTCAAATTCAAGTTACGTTGCTTCAATATTTTATGTTACTATTGTAATATTTATAATACAAAGAAATTCTTTATAAGAATTGTAAAGATTATGTTAATTTATAATTTATAAAAGAAAACTTCGTATATTGTTTAACAATTTCAAACTCTTAAACTTGTACACATTAAAAACAAGAGTTTTAAGAACTTACGTATAAGTTCTCTTTATGGATTGCAATTATGTAAAGATTGTTGCTTAATACATAGTACTTATATTTGTGTTTATATAATCTTAATATTTAAACTTAATGTTAATTCTTTTTCGTACATTTATATATGCAACGCTTTTAATTCGAGACGTAATAAAGACGTTACTTTCGACAAAATTAAATTTTCTTATTGTTGTTTATTAAAATGAACGAAACTTTTTATCGTTTAGTTTCGAATGCGCAATTAAGCGTATACATAGTTAAGACAAGAGACAATTGCAATTAATCAAAATATGTAATCTTAACGCAATCAATTTATATATAATAGAAATTTCTAATTTTCTACTTGTGTAATATACGCGTATATAATCTTTTTCTAGCTCTTTTAAACTTATATGCATAGCGTTTCGAGACTTTTTTGCAATATTTTAAAACACGTTTTTTGTAATTGTGATGTAACAATTATTGTAACGACAATTGACGCATACGAGAAATAAATAATAATAGTTATAAATAATCTTGCGTATTCTTAATTATACGTATTTTATTACACATAAAAGATTCGAGATCATAATAATAATATTAATTGATATTGTTGTTGTTTTCGCAATTTGATTGATCAATTTGTTGTAATAATTGTATCGAACGTTTGCGAACGTCTTGCTTATTAATGCTAAGACCATTTGACTCTATTGAATATCGCAATATTAATAGATTCGTAGTTAACATTACATATAGATAGTTTTCTCGTTAATGTCTAGTAATGCATTATAATAATATATTCGAACTATCTAAATAGCTAAAGTTAAATTATTAACTTAACTTTTTTAATTAAAGAGTTCGACAATCTTGTTCTATATAATCTTGTCAAAAATTATAAAAAAAAAATTTATTATATTTTGAGAAAAATTTGAATTCTTGATCTTTTAATTCGCGATAATAATAACACAATATTTACGATAAAATTAATAAGAGTATAATAATGCTCTTGATAACGTTATTATAAATGCTATATTACTATTATTGAAAATTAAAACGCTCTATTATTAAGTTATCGAAACTTTGATATTTAAGTATATTCTATTTAAAAATACATAAAGAACTAATAACTTTAAAGCAATAGTATAATTCTTAAAAAACCAAATATATTATTCGAAAAATTAACTCAAATTGTTAAGACATTAGTTTTATTATAAATTATAATTAATTTGTTTAAAATCTTAGTTATATATTTTAAATTTAATAATGCAATATAGTAATGCAATATAATAATACAATATAATAATGTATGATAATATTAATTTGTAATAGTAAGCTCTTTAAACTAAGTATATAAAGTTATTAATTCGAGATCTTAATAATCTTGTTTGCTATACTATTATTTTGAATAGTTTAATTTAAGTTGCTTTCGATCTTATTATTATTTTTGTTATCGCAATTTTAATCTTTATTGTTCGCATTTTTTTCTTTGTTATTATTATTAATATTAGTAATTTTATAATAGTTATAACTTAACGTTTTAGCATCTTCTTAAATTATATATCGAATTTCTTAATTTTTTTTTTTTAATAATATTATCAAAATTCTCTATTTTAATATCGATAGAATTAGAAATTTCTCTCTCTTTTGCGTTTTTCGACAATAGGAATTTCTTAACAAAGTTGCTATACGAATTGAAAGAATCGACGTTATTAATTTTCTTCAAGTTATTTAAATTATTATAGTAAATAACTTATTATTAAATAATTTTTACAATTGATTTTATAAATGTTAAGAAACTTTTATTAATATTAAACTTATTGTTAATACTTAATTGCAATATTAATTAGCTTAAGTATAAAAAACAAATAATATATTTAAATAATATGTACATTTTAAGAGAAAGACGTTATTATTATATTTATATTCTTATGTATTGCTTGCGCTTTTTAAATAACTTTAAATTGCTCTATCTTTTTAATTGCAAACTTCTTCTTTGTTTTTTGTTTAAATTGATTTTCAAAGTATTGTGTTATTAAGCTATTAACATTGTGTATTTTATTGCATTATTTAAACATATTATTATAAATGTCTTAATTAATTTAATGCTTGTTAATCGTATTTTTAATATTGTTCTTTATAACTTTACAATTCGACTAAGAAACTTTTATTTAAATAGACGTTTTACGTAACTTCTTAACGCAAATTAAGATAATTTTGCAATTGTTGCTTTGTTTTCGATACAATTTTTTATTATTATTATTTTATTCTTGCGTGCGATTGCGATTTGCGATGCTTTTTAAGTTAATTAATAGTAATTTTATTGTTTGTGCAATTTCTTAGCTTAATTTACTAGTAATATATATAGATAATGCAATCGTATACTAGATTATAAATATATCTTAATATTTAATCAAGTATTATAAGATTTAAAATATAAAAGAGTTCTAAAGATCAATAAGATTATAAATAAGATATTAAGAGATACTTTTACAAATCAAAGTAAAAATTATATGCGTCAAGATTAGAATTATCTCTTACTTCTACTTTTATTTACTTTGAACTTTTTACTTAATACAATTATTATCTCTTTATATTAATATTTATCTAATTTTATTAATAAGTAATGCAAATTTATTTACGTTGACTTCTTTATTATTTATTTTACGTAATCTTGTTATTAATTGTTAATTTAAGCTTCTATTTTTACGCGACTTTTAACGCGATTTTCGACGCGTTTCTATCGATAAAAGTTCTAAAAATTATCGCGCTTTTCTTTATAACTTCTTACATATACATCAAATTATTTTAATTAATATTATTATCTTCGATAACTTGCACAAAGTAAACAAATAATATATGCAAACAATACAATAAGTCTTGTTTATAAATGACAAGCTTAATTTGCTAATTCGAAAGTTCGCTTCGAAGTTCTCTCGCGATAAAATAATTTTTCGTAATTAGTTTAAACAAGACGAAGTAAATAGTAATAAAGACAAAAGTATCGAAAACAAAAATATTAAAAAAAAGATATTTGTAATACTAACGTAAACAAGATAATGCAAATAGATAATATATTTTTAACTAATATACTAATATTTTGCGATAAAGAAAACAAAAATAAAAGTCTAAAATTGTCGCACTACAAGAGATCAAAAAATATTAAAAATCAATCGACTTTCTTATTTTTAAACGCTTATTTTAATATCTAATTTGTAAAATACTATACAACGAGATTTAGAATTTCGATTGTAAAAAGAATAGATATTGTATTTAGAATTTAATCTTAAATGCACTTTAAGAAGTTGCAAAAATATTTATGTATATTTTCTTCTTTAATAAATGTCTTATTTTGTTGCATTATTATTGTAATTATAGAATTTAATTAATATTTTACTCTATATAGACTTGAATCTTGCGACAATTTACGTCAAACGCATAATAATTTAGCTTAAAAATTGTCAATTTATTAAGCATCTAATAAAGCAATTTGATTTTTTTTAATAACAAAATTTTTAAAGTATTCTATATTTTTTTCTTGAACAATTATAATATGTTTTTTGTGCTAATTGTAAGTTAAATCTTCAAAATTTAATTATTAATAATTTTTTTCTAGCAATCGAAGTTATTAAATGCGTTATTTTTTTACATTATTATTAATAAGACTTGTTTGTTTATATTGTAATTGTAAATATAATATCTTTAATAATATAATACGTTTATTGATAAATTTAATTTAAAACAATCTTAAACTTTATTCGAATTTTTTTTTTTTCGTTTATTACTTAATTATTATTTTTTTCTTTGCAATATATATTTTACAATTCGACAACAATCTTTTTTCAATTTAAATTTATAATATAATTATAATACTTAATTATTATAATTTGCTCAATTGTTTGCAAACTCATTTAAGATCAATCTTATTAATATACTTTTCAAGTAAAACTAAAAGTTCGTTTAATATTTATTGATAACACTAAATACAAAAGTATATCTCAAGTTATTTGCGTTAGCTTGAGAAAGTTCGAAGTGTTATCTCTTTAATATTCTTAAATTAAATATTTATTCTCTATAATATTAGTTCGAAGATATTGATCGTCTTTATCTTAAGTTAAACAAAAGCGTTAAAATTATCGAAATAAAGATTTTGCAATAATTGCAACAAATTACAAAAGTATTAACCAAAAATTATATACATTATTATATTATATTATTTTTTTAACAATATTTGCTTTTTGTGCTTTTGCTCTTAAACTAGCAATTAAATTATAATAATATCGAAAATAAATTTTGAATTCGATCTTGTATTTTGTCTCGCAATTAATAGCATTATTTTTATTTTTCTTATTTTATATCTTGTAAAGACTTAATTTTTGTATAGAATTTAAAATGTTAATAAAACTGTATAATGTATTATTAAATTGTTCTATTTTTAAATAATATTTTGCAAGCTTTGTTAAAGCTTCATTGCAAGCTTTTATTAAATTTTTTGTTAAAAAACAAATATTAATTTTAATTGTTTTCTTTAGATATTTAAGATAATTAAATATTATATCGAATATTTAAAATCTTAAATAAATATTTGTATTAGTTGTTCGTAAAACTATAAAAGTACATTTGTAAAAAGAATTTAATATGTTATTAACAAATAAAATTAATTATTGTTTGCTTTTGTTTAGTTTAATTTGTTATATTTTTTAATTTTAAAAGTATTTCTCTATTTAAAGATTAATAAAATTGCGTAATTAATGTGTACAATAAAGCATTAAATAGATAAAGTTTTAACAAATACAAATATCTTGTACTAGTTTTCGTAACTTTTTTTCGATTTGTTTCTAAAAGATTTTAAAATAAAGTAAACGTTAAGTTATGTTATTAATAGCAACTATAAAAGCGCAAATCTAAATAAAATTTAGCAAATATATTATTTCTTTGTATTTTTATAAAAAAAAAAAATTTAATTACAACAAACAAGTTTGTGCTTTTTGCAATATTTTAAATTTGTGCATTTTTTAATTGTACAACAATATTGTTAGTTATTACTTCTAATTTTAAAGTTGTAATAAAATTTTAAGTTACTAAATTAGTAATATAAGTTAAATAAGAAATAGAGTTTTGTTGTTTATTTTATTGAAATTCTTATCGATTTAAAGCTTTTTCGAGTTTGTCTTTTAAAGTATTATTATTGTTAGCATTATTAATAATAATATCAAGGAATTTGTCTTTAATCTTAAAAAACTTCAAGATCTTTATAAACTCTAACATTAATTAACAATCTATATACTTAATATTAAAAAAAGTAAATTTAATAAGATGTTCGCGAAATTGAAATGCAATATTAATTCAATATATTAATACTTTTAAGTAAACAATTTTTTAAGAACTAAATTATACATTTAAAGCAATAAAGATACGTTAAATATTTCTAAGATTTATCTTGATTTTCTTACAAATTTGATTAAAGTTCGAAAAAATTATTTTTGATAATTTTGTGCAATCTAGAAGCATTAGCTTTGATCGAAGCATTTTTAATAACTTTCAAAAGTAAGAATTATCGATAATTTAAAAAAGTAAATTTAAATTAGTAAAAGTTTTGCATAGTTAATCTTCTTAATTATCTTAAATAAAGAAGAACGACAAATCGATATAACTTTTCTTCTAATAGTATATTAGTTTTGCATTATTTATTTGTATTATTAATTGTAATTTACGCGATTAAAAATTTAATCGATCGCGATTTGCGATTTAGATCTTTTTTGTTTTAAACAAAAAATAAATTAAAGATATTTCTTTATATTTGTTGTGCTTAAATAATTGTAAGCAAAAAAATAATTCAAAAGCTTGTAACAACTTTTGCAAATAATCTTAGAAAAATTCTTTACAATCGAAGTTATTTAAATAAATTTGTTTCAAAGCTTAGATTGTGCTTTTGTATTAATCTTTTCTGTTCAATATAAATTAACAAGTCTTAATTAAGTCTTGTTTAAAATACTTTTGTTAATTGTAGTTTATAATTATTATTCTTGAAATTAAATATTAGTATTTGAACTTTACTCAATATATTTGTTTTTTCCTTTTAATATAAGTAACGAAAAATTGTTTCTAATTTTGTTTAATAGTTTGTAAAGAATTCTTTTTCTATTGTCGAAAGTAAAATTGAGAAAATTTTAATCAAATTAACTCGCGAATTAATTAGAACGTAAATTACTAAATAACAAATTGCGCAAAATAAATTTGCAAAAATTATTTTCGATTAAAGATAGTAATTGATTTGAAACTCTTAAAAAAATAAAAATATTGTAAACAAAAGTAATAGAAATAATGTCTTTAAATAATGTATTGTTACGCTAATACTTTCGCAAGAGAATATTAGAGAGAATTATGTTATCGAAGAGATTTGTAAACGTCTTTAGACAATGCAAGCAATTACTTGATAACAAAAGTTGCAACTATAGACAATCTTATATTTAATAAATCTTTTATAGATAATTCAATAAATTAGAGTAATAATAAGTAAAGACTTAAGATAAATTGAACACGATTTATAAGAGAGTTGTGTTCGAGATCTATATACTAATGAGATTTTCTATGCTTAGAATGCTTAGTATGTTTAGTGTCTAAGCTTATTAAATTTTTTGAACATATTTGTTTAGTATGTTCAATTATCAAGATTATTAAGCATGCTAAATCTATACGTACTTATATTTTGTATTACAAAGTTTTAAGAATTTCTTATACTAATTTAATCTTAAATAAAGTCGTAAAACTATTTTTCTTCTTAAGTGTTTTTGTTTCGAAAATAAACTTTTTTTTCTATTATGTCTAAGATATTTGCAAGCTCTATTCGTCGACTCAATGCTATTGCAAAAAAAAGCGAATAAGTTGTTACATTAAGATGCGTTTTTGCAATTTCTATTTCGATCGAAATATTAAATGTTTAATTATTAAGAAATTCTCTTATTGCATCGAATGTAAGCGCTTCAATCAAAAATGTAATTTAACTTCTTCGAATAAAGAGATAAATAAGACGATAAATATTATTAAAAAGCTAAATAACAAGATTCTCGAATTTCGAATAAGAGTTTGACGTTTAAAAAAGCAACGCAAACATTGATTGCAAAAGTCAAAAGCAATAAATAATGTAAAAGCGCAAACCATTCTAAAATTAAAGACGAACAAACGAAAAAAAAAACAAGTTAATTTGTACGTTACTTTTGCTTCTAACGACGAGTTTTCTAATTTTAATTTTGTTTTATTCGAGATATTTTCTCAAACTATTAAAGAGTTTTTGCAAAACTTTTTTTTAAGCTAGTTTTTGCTAAAACTTTTGAATAAAATTATAGCAATCGTTAAAAAGTTTCTTTGGTTCTTATATATCTTTTGAAATAAAATATTTTTTTTACTTAATAAGATAATTTTGATCTTGCTTCTTTAAAATTTGCTTCACTTTATATTTGCTTTCTTTCTAAATTTTATAATAAAAATTTTTCTATATAAATGTACTAAAATTGATTGATTTCAACAATAAAATATAAAATATTAAAAATACTTTGACGTCTCTAAGTAAGTCGAGTTTATAATTGATTGATTTTTTTGTCTTCTTAACAAGAAACGATTCGACTTTGAAATAATTTAATTTTTTGCTTAATCTTTTTGTCTTAAGATTTTTTGTAAAAAGATATATTTTATTTTATTTCTTTAATTAAGATGTTGTTCTTCGTTTTCTATTTTAATACTTGATCGATTTTTTTTACATTCTTAAGATGTTGTCGCATATCTTTTTCAATGTCGTTACTCTTTTAATAACTAATTAAGTTGATAGATGCTTTCGTTCTTTCTCGAAAAAATTTAATTTCTTGTTATAATTGACGAAGAATAAAGTTATCTTAGTAATATTCGAAATCTTTGCATTTAATGTTAGTTAAATTATAAATAAAAGTAATATTCAATTACTATAAGTATTGTTAACGTAATGTCTTAAATATTGTTTTAGACTTTAATTTGTTCGTTTTGTCTAATTATTCGTAATCGAATAATAAATATTAGACATTCTAAATTTCGTTTCTAATATCGATAGAAGTATCTTTTAATAATTAAATGTAAAGAGCTCGTTTCTATTACTAATTAATTCTTTGAATATATTATAATATTGTATAAGTCGATTTAATACAATGTATTTTAATTGTTTTATTGTAAACTTCTCTTTGCATGCGATAATATATAAGTACTTAATAAGTTTGTCAATTATTATTAGTATCAAATTATATTTATCTTTAGTTACTAAATTTGTTGACTTAAACAACTTAATAATAAAGTTTATTATAACTTTATTTTATAACGCTTTAAATAATTTCTAATATTAAATATTGTTATAATTCGCATATGTATTATGTTTATTTTGCTAACAATTAAAACATCGTTTAATGTATGTTTCGATAATTTGTCTTATTTAAGAAAACTAACAATATTAACGTAAAAGCTAAAGAGTTTTAATTACTTTCAAATATTTTTGCAATAATTTATTATAATGTTTTTTTATACATTCGTCAATTTTGTTGATGATTATTTGAAGTTTTTCTTTCTTTGTTAAAAACTCTTTTTTATTGTTTCTAAATATTTGTAAAATAACATTTAGTTTATGCTTATTTGCTAATAATAATTTATTTTTATTAATCTTGAGTATGTTGTAATTAAACAATTCTTTTATTTTTATATAATTATTTCTTTTGTTAAGTGCGTTTACTTTGTCGTTATCTTTGTCTAATATATATTATATTTTAAATTTGTACTATTCGAGTTGCTTTAATTATTGCACTTGTTTTCTATTAAGCTATTTAATAATAATAAAGTGTAAAAAATTCTTATAATTTGTAAGAATTGTAAGTTTTAATAATTCTTCGATGTATACTCTTTATAATTTTAGAGAGATTACAATAGCAAATAGTTTTTTGTCGTAAATATTATAATGTTATTTGATTAACAAGAGTTTTTTCGAAAAATATATTATTAAGTATTATATGTCTTTATGCTTTTAATTGAAGTATACATTGATAATTAAATCTAATATGTCGATTTTAATTTTGCTTAACAATTGTAAATTGTACATCTTTAATATTGATTTCTCTAAACATTTTAACTTAAGATTTTGACATAATTTTTCTTTTGTTAATTTTTATATTTATAACGTCTTCTTTTTCGTAAGATTCGTCAATAATATTGCATTAACGACATAACTTTTAATAAATTTCTTGTTATAATTTCTAAAATCTAAAAAGAATTGAACTTTTTTAACGTTAATAAATAATTTATATTCTTTAATTACTTGTAACTTTTCGAGATTTATGTATACTTTATGTCGTTTAACGACAAATTCAAGAAAGTCAATTTCTTTTTAATAAAACTCGCATTTCTTTAATTTAAGATGTAGATTTTTTTTATTTAAATATTTTAGTATTTTGAAAACATAATTTACATGTTCTTTTAAAATGTATGAGTAAATTATAATGTCGTTCAAGTATATTATAACAAATTGATTCAAATATTGTCGTAATGCATTATTAATTATTTTTGACATATTGTTATAACATTCGTAAGTTCGAATAACATTATTGTATATTTGTATAATTTATATCGTATACAAAAAGTTGTCTTTTATTTCTCTTTTGTTTTTATTCTAATTTAATTGTACGTTTTTTGTAAATTTAGTTTGATAAAATACTTTATTTCGAATAATTGATTTTGAAATTCGCTAATAATAAATAATAAATATTAATTTTTTATCGTAATATTGTTTAGCTTTCAATAATTAACATATAGATGAAAAATTTTGTTCTTTTTAAATACAAAGAGAATCGAGTATTTTGTCTATAATTAAGATTTTTTATAATTTTTTTTTTTTCGTTCTTTATTAGATATTCGCGAAGTGTTTCTAACTTTTTTTCGAATAAAATATATATAAATTTAAACGTAAGTTGTTTGTTTAATTTAAGTTTAATCTCGTAATTTTACGATTAATGTTTAGATAAAGTTTCGATTGTTTTCTCTTTTTAAAATAAATGCTTTTAATTGTTGTATATTTATAATATATACTTTAGCGATTCTTTTACTATATTAGATAATTTAAAACTCTTAGAAAATTCGTAGTTTTCTTTATTTATTTTAAATTTATAATTTAACTAATTTATGTCAATGTCTATTAAGTCGAACTCTATTAAATTATTTTTTTGCAAAAATGCAAACTCGCTACTTGCGATCGAATTTTAATTCAATCTTTTATTTATTATTGAATGTTGTCGATGCGTAAATTAAGTATAAATTGCGTAATCACATCGTGCGAATCTAAGTATTTATGTATTTTAATTAATTTCTAAATTGTGTTGCTTCAATTAAGATATTTCTAGAACAATATTGTAAATAATTATTTTTATTATATTACTAATTAGTTTCTCGTAATGTTGCTAAATAACTATAAATAGTAATTTTATTTCTTTGTTTACTCTTTTATTCTTTGCGAGTAATAAATTTTTATTTACAATTACTAAATTGTAAGCGTTAAACTTCTTTTGAATAAAATATTCTTTTCTTTTTACAAAAACTTTGATTATAAAATTATCTATTATATTAAAATCAATTATTGTTGTAAATTAACAATTGTTAATCTTAATTAATGTAATAAAACATCGTACGTACATTATTAAGTTTAGTTATTGTTATTAAGCTAACATATTGCATTTCTTTAATATGTTTTTTATTAAGAAATTTGAACTCTTTTTGACTTTTGTGTTGTGACTTTTGCTTTAAACGTTTATTTACGCTAAGCTTTTTTTTTGGTGCTAAATTGTTAACTTTGATTTTTCAAAAAATTAATTAATTTTGTTCTTTTCTTCTAGATATGTTTAGCATAAGTCGTTGTAACAAATTGTTTAACTAAGATTTGCATACATTGTAAGATTTAGTTGTTTTATTATTATATCAAGTATGTTCTTTTTTGTAATAACATTGCTTTTTAACTTTTTTTTGCATTTATTTATAATCTTCGATAAGTTAACTAAAGTTTTAAGATAATTTGTAATATCTTTTATGCATTTGTGAAAATTCTTTTAATTATATTCTTCGTTTAAGTCAATAATTAAGTTATAAGATTTAATAATCTTTAGAAGTGTTTAATTGATTTCTTTGCATAAATGCGAATGTCTTGTCTAATAATGTTTTATTTAGAACTTTCTATAATTGATTTAAGTTCTTTATTAGATAGTAATCGTCGTTTAATTTAGTCTCGAAAATATTTATCTTTGTATCGATTTGCTCTTTAATGTTATTTTAACTATCAAGTATCTTTCTTAACATAACATTGATTTTTCGACAATTTATTAAGTTTCGTAATCGGCAATTTCTTGCAAAGTAATTCGATTTATTATATAAATAGCATATTTTTAAAATTTGTTATTTTGCTTTTCTTTAAAATTCTTTTCTTTGCATTATTAAATAAAATTCAATTTTATAAATACAAATTTACAATAATCTAAATTATTATATTTCTAATTAGAACGAAATTCTCTTTGCTAATATTCGATCGTTAATTTAAAAAAGATTTTTGCTCTTTTATAAAGTTAATCATATTGCTTTTTTATAATTCTCTTATATAGTTTGTTGTTAAAATCGATGACTACTTTAATAAAATCGAACATGTCGTTAATAAATTTGTTATCGCGCATAATTTCGTTCTTAAGATTATTCTTAAAATCTTGTCGAAACATTATTATAAATGCGACATCGTTTTACTTGATAAAATTAACATACTTTTGAAATCTTGCTATGTAATTTGTGGCAAAAATTTGTTAAATTAAGTGCTAAATTATTTTTTTCGCAATTTGTTTCTCGTTGAATGTTTCGAAAATTCTTCGAAGCTCTCTTTTGAAGTTGTTGAAATTCGTAAACATCGCACGAAAATTTTTATTATAATTTTTCAAATACTTGCGTAAATTTAACTTAAATTAATGCTAAACTCTCTCTCTAAGAAATGTTAATGCGAAAATTGTTTTTTGATTCGCTAAAATAGAATAGAAAATAAAGTAAATATTTATTTGCATAAGTTAGTTTTTTAGATCGATACAATCTTTATAATAGACGTTAGACTTGTTAATTCTTATCTTGTCGTCTTTATTAAACGTTAATCGACGTAATGATATTAAGTTAATATTTAAGATAAAAGCGCGTTGATCTAATACAAACATTCATAAAATGTTCAAAGTATTACGCTAATACTTTCGCAAGAAAATATTAGAGAGAATTATATTATTAAAGAGATTGGTAAACGTCTTTAAACAATATAAGCAATTACTTGATAACAAGAATTGCAACTATAAACAATCTTATGTTTAATAAATTTTCTATAAATAATTCAATAAATTAGAGTAATAATAAGTAAGAACTTAAGATAAGTTGAACACGATTTATAAAAAAGTCGTGTTTAAGATTTATATACTAATAAGATTCTTCTATGCTTAGAATGCTCAATATGTTTAGTGTCTAAATTTACTAATTTTTTTGAACATATTTGCTCAATATGTTTAGTTGTTAAGATTATTAAGTATGCTAAATTTGTACGTACTTATATCTTGTATTACGAAGTTCTAAAAACTTCTTATACTAATCTAGTTCCAAGTAGAATCGTAACATGTATAAATAATCTCTTCGAAATAAAAGAGTAATACAAAATAATAATGCAAGTAATAATTAAATCAAGCAATTTATTATAGAATAAAATGTAGTTATAAACTCGAAAATATTAAGAGAATCTCTCTAAAATAGAAAAGTAATGCAAAATAATAATGCAAGCAACAATTAATTCGAGTAGATTATTATATAACAATATAAACAAGTTTGATTGTAATCTCGAAGTATATCAAATTATACTCTAGTCAAAATTTCAAAGTTATAATAATATAAGTCTAAAAATAGTAATTCTTGATATAATAACGTAATTTTCGATTTCTTAACAATTTTAATCAAATTTTAATTTTTCAAATCGAAAATTAGATTGATCGCGTCGGGTCGAGTCATCGAGTTCGAGTCAAGTACTCGACTCAAATCTTGGCAATTCGTATCAACTCGACTCGAAAGTCTTGACGATTCGATTCCTAAAGTTGGATCGACAATTCGAGTTGAATTGTAAACTTAAAATCGAAAATCGACTCGAAAAATCGACACGAATTGCCAAGACTATTAGTTTAATTATATTATAGTCAATAATAGTCAATATATAGTCAGTATATTGTAAATAGATAGTTAATATATTGTTAATAATATTTAATTATCTAAATTATAATAAAGTAATGCATTATAGTAATGCATTACTATTTTAAAAAACGAAAAACATTAAATAGCATCTATAAAATCTATAGAATCTATAGATGCAAATAATGCATTATAGTAATAAATTGCATCTATAAGATCTATAGAGTCTATAGATGCAAATAATGCATTATATTAATAAATTCCATCTATAAGGTTTATAGAGTCTATAGATGCAAATAATGCATTATAGTAATAAATTGCATCTATAAGATTTATAGAATCTATAGATGCAAATAATGCATTATAGTAATAAATCGCATCTATAAGATTTATAGAATCTATAGATGCAAATAATGCATTATAGTAATAAATCGCATCTATAAGTAGATTGATCGTCAAGTTAGATTTCGGTATTAACATTCTGACCCGACCCATATACTCGATATCAATCTCTTGACTCGACTCGAAATCGACTCGAGTTAACGATTTCTTGACTCAACTCGATCGACTCGTCAAGCAATCGAAAGTGACGTCAAAATGCCAAGATTTTCTATTTTTAAAAAGATTCGCATTATTTGAATTACTAAAAATAGTTTAAAAATAATAACGCACAAATAACATACAAATGCATTATCTAAATGCATTACTATATAATATTATAAACAAATTAATTAAACTAATTAATTTGATTAAGTTGATTAATGCACTTTTTTAAAAATAATTTAAATTTTTCGAGTCTTGGCGAGTCGAATCGAGTTATACGCTAAGTATTTCATATCTATCCTTTGATTCGACCCAAATACTTGGGTCAAGATTTCTAACTCGAATCGAGTCTTGGCGAGCCAAGAATCTAGCTCGAACTCGATGACCCAACTCGACGCGACCAATCTATCTATAAGATCTATAGAGTCTATAGATGCAAATAATGCATTATAGTAATAAATTGCATCTATAAGATCTATAGAGTCTATAGATGCAAATAATGCATTATATTAATAAATTCCATCTATAAGGTTTATAGAGTCTATAGATGCAAATAATGCATTATATTAATAAATCGCATCTATAAGATTTATAGAATCTATAGATGCAAATAATGCATTTTATTAATAAATATTTGATTCTAAAATTAGTAATTCTTGATATAATGACGTAATTTTCGATTTCTTGACGATTCGATTCGATTCCTAATATTGGAATCGAAAATTAAGTTGAGTCGAATCAAGTCGATTCAAAATTAGCGCGAACCAAATTGGGTTTCAGATCGATTCCTAGGGTTGAAATCGATAGGTTGGATCAATTTTAACATTTGAAACCAAAATGTGATCCAACGATCAATTTATCGAAAATTGACTCGATTTGATTCGAGTCGATTTCAAAATAGTTAAAATTGAATCGATTTTCGATTTGATTTCTAAAGTTAAATCGTCGATTCGAATCGATTCTAGAAATTGAAATCGAAAATCGAATTAACAATTAATCTAATTATTTGTTATTTAATTATAAATAATTAGACAAAGCAAACAAATTAAAGTCTAAAACAATATCTAAGATATTACGTTAATAATACTTATAGCAATTGAGTATTACTTTTATCTATAACTTAATTAGCATTAAATGCAAAGATTTCGAATATTACTAAAATAACTTTATTCTTTGTTAATTATAATAGAAAATTAAATCTTTTTAAAGAAGAGCAAAAGCATCTATTAGCTTAATTAGCTATCAAGAGAATAGCAATATTAAAAAAGATATACAACAACATCTTAAAGATGCAAAAAAAGTCGATCAAGTACTAAAACAAAAAACAAAAAACAACATTTTAGTTAAAAAAGAGAGATAAAATATATCTTTTTATAAAAAATCTTAAGACAAGAAAGTTAAGCAAAAAATTAAACTATATTAAAGTTGAATTGTTTCTTGTTAAAAAGGCAAAGAAATTAATTAATTACAAACTCGACTTACTTAAGAACATTAAAGTATTTCTAATATTTAATATCTTATTGTTGAAATTAACAAATTTAATTATCTCTTTATAGAACGTATTTTATTTTTATTTACAAGAAGAGAAACAATATAAGATTGAGAAAATTTTACAACAAAAATATCAAAAATATCTTATTAAGTAAAAAGAATATTTTATCTTCAAAAATATATAGAAGTTACTCAAGAATTTAAAGAAGTATTTTGATAAATTGCGACAATTTTGTTAGCGATAAAATTACTTATAAAAGTCGACAAAACATTAGAAAACAAAAGAACAAATCATAAAGAATCGATAATAATATTAAATAAAATTTCGAATGTCTCTTTAATATACTTGATCTCTCTCTTATTCTTTTCGATCTTTAGAATATTTTTTGATTTCGTATTATTTATATTTTTCAAACAACAAAGTTAATGTTTTTTTTGTTTTGTCTTTCGCGCAATTCTTAGACGCAATCTTGTTATTTTATTATCTAGCTTTTCAATCTTTTGAATAGCTTTATTTATTTTTTAATAATTAAGAATCAAATTATATTTTCGATTTTTTCGATAATACTTCTTACACTTAAGATATTCTTTATTTATTTGACAAAGTACGTCAAATAAAATATAAATTCGACAAGAATGCATTATAAGAAAAACGTGCTTATAGCGACAATTAGCAACAAAATTGCAACGTTGTTTAATAGTTAGCTTGATTAACATAGTAAAAAAGAATTAATAGTTTCGAGATAAAAATTCTTAAAGAGAGAAGATAGTATTACGAGTCGCGTGCTAATAGATACTATTTGTTGCGCATTGCTCTTTAAAATTAAGATAATTAAGATAATTGAGATCTTAAACATTTTAAACATCTTAAATCTTAAATAATAAAAAGATATATAACTTTTAAACGCGACTTTCTTATAGATTGTGTTCAACTTATCTTAAGTCTTTACTTATTGTTACTCTAATTTATTGAATTACATGTAAAGATTAAATATAAGATTGCTTACAATTGCAATTCTTGTTATCAAGTAATTGCTTGCATTGTCTAAAAATGTGTACAAATCTCTTCGATCACATAACTTTCTCTAATATCTCTTACGAAAGTACTAGCGTAACAATTATTTTCTTCGAGAAAATATTAAATTTAATTGCATTTTTGTCGAATATTAGATAAGCAAATAGACTTTATAAGATACAAAATCGTGCGAATTATATCTATTATATCTCTTATATCTATTAATAATTTTATAAAATTCTCGCAATTATTTGTATTAAAATTTACTCTTGTTGCAAAATTTTTAATCTTATTAATATAAATACTCTCGCTTTCGCTTTCTTCTCGAATATATCTATTAAAATAAACAAATTATTCTACAATAAATTTATATAATATGCAAACTTTACTTCTATAACTTTCTTTGTTCAACCTTTTGTCTTTGCAATTATGTCTATAGATACATTATTTATCTTTTGCTCTAGTATATTAAGAGCTTGCTTAATAGTCTAAGCAAGAAGCTTCGAATTTAATAGCTTTGTTCTCTTTCTTAACGCAATATCTTAATCGATAACAATACGCTTTAGGAAGAAGAAGAAAAAGAACAAAAAAAAGACTTAATTATAGTTGTAGAGATTGCAAACATAAATAGTTTACTACAATCTTTTTCTTTGTTGTTATTTAGTCTCGTCGAGTTCTTTTTAAACTTTGTAACAAGATTATTTTAAAAATATTTTATCTTCTTCTTCTTCTTCTTCTTCTTCTCTTTAATCTTTCTCTCGATATTACTATTCTTCTTTGTCTCTACCTTATTTGTAACTATATCTTGAGAAATAATAACGTATCTTTTAATAATTAATAAGTCGAGAAACAAAGTCTTTAAGAGCTTCTTATTTACTAGCAATTTATCTCTAAATTTAATATAGTTCTTGTGTGTCTTAACAACTAGTAGATCGATTCAATTTTGATTTAAGACAATAATTGCTCTTGTTATTGAATCTCTTTTAAAGCTTAAAATCTCGTTAAGTTTAATTTATATCTTAAAATTCTTCTTGAAGATATCGATTTTTGTCTTTACTTGTTTTGCATAAAAAGAGTCGACAATAGTTGTAATAATCCTAATAATAATAGAGATAACAACTAGTTTTATCTTAAAGTTAGTCTAATGCTCTAGTCTTTGCATATCTTGCATTGTTTCGAGCATAAGAAGCTCTTTCTTTGATGTTCAAACATAGCGAGTTCGCGATTCAAAAATCTCTTTTGTTGCGACAACAATAACAACAACAATTAATGTCTTCTTTCGAGACATCTAGACGTGTTTATAGAAAACAACGACGACAAGATGCGATTGACGAGAGTATACTAGAATATTTTTCGATAGCGATAAGAATTCTCGCAGCTCTCTTGACACCATGCAGGGATATCTAAATAGTACTATTGATCACGAATTCAAACGATTAAATAGTACTATTTATTAGGAACAATTAGTACTAATTGTACCTTCGAAACAAATAGTACTACTGGGGGTACTACTTGAGTCCAAACAGGTCCTAAGTAGGTGATCTGGTGCTTCGTCAACATTCATCAAGAACAAAGTGTCAAGGCCCTTGCATAGTGTACACTGATCTATGAAGACACGCATCAAACAAATCGTGGTACCTGCAATTGCTTGAGTTGGAAGCGTCTTGATAAGGGATCTACAAGACTATACGCACTGAGAAAATCAAGAGTTAATGGCGACATCCCAGCCCAACAACCCTCCATGTGTCTCTCCGTCCGCTGTGGGCTTCCATATCACAGACCCGCAAACATGGATTCAGACCTCTCATCTTGCACCTGTATCCCATGACCCGGATAGACGCCACTGGGCCACCCAAGAGGGTGCGGATCAAATAACTCAGATGTTTCCACACACGCCAGCGGGTATTGTGTCCCTTAATCTCTCGATCTACAACAAATCACGGGACACTGATCGCATCTGCCCGAGCTGTCGCCGCTGGTACAAGGTCGGCGAGTCAGAGCACCGCTATGAGTCTTTCGAGGAGTTCTTACGCCGCGAATATTCGAGCTCACCCGCCATTGATAGTGAACAACGAGAGGAGCAGAGCCTTTCCGGCATTTGTAGTCAACTCTGCATGGACGCCCTAGTGGAGGATCCCGAGGACGCGGAGAGGAACGGTGGGAAGGAACTACGACGATCAGATTCATGGCTGATGAGGCGGACTACTACAGCTGAGGAAGCGAAGGGTGGTGTGAAAGTAGAATGGGAGCGCATCGGAAGCCTTTGAGCGCCACGACTGCTGTCAAGCGTAGTGCGTTGTTTGCCAATTGGATCACGTACGACCTGAGTGGCGTCTTCTGGTTGTTCATGAATAAGGGACGATACCTCGAGAACAGGCACAGGATCTTGCTCACAGTTCTGGATACTATTATTTTCTGCTTTGGTGCGGTCATTGTAGGTTTACTGGATTTAGTTTCCATTCGCTGAAGCATGCTTTTGTTGAACAAGCATTGAGCTAACATGGTATATAGTGCAGACTCGGGCTGTATCCTCCTGGTATTGGGATCAATAAGGATGCATTGAGCAGCAACGAAACATCGTCCTGCGCTGATAAAAGGGAAGATCGTCGTAAATAGAATACATATACCCCAGCACAACGTCCTATGCCGGGCTTTATGACGTCAATTCCTCGCTTCCTTGTCATATTTTCGCATCTACCGTCAATCTATATCGATGTACAAGCATGTTGGTGGCTTTTCGCACAAAAAGCTATGGCATCCCTGATTCAGAATGCCTTCTGATTGATTTCCTAATTCCGTTGACTATGTCCGTCGCTTATGGTCATCGCCAGGTAAGAGCTTTTCTTTCGTGCGTCAGGGAAGACTCGGCCAGTATGATTGTCAGCTAACGTCACAACTTCTACCATTACGTCCGGACTCTTACAGCCGCAATCTCCGGGATTGAGAAGAATAACCTTACGAGCCTCGACGTCATGCTATCGATTTTTTCCGCACAAGGGTATTCAAACTATCGTGCTCCCATTCAACTGGGTTTAAAATTAATTCTCACCATTCTTCACCATACCCGATAGATCTCTTCAAAGCATGCCTTCACTACCACTCCTAACCCGCCAACTAGGCAAAGATGGACCCCAAGTCACAGCGGTGGGCTACGGTGCCATGGGTCTCTCAGCCTTCTACGGCGCGCCTGACTCCGACGAAGCGCGACTGCAGTTCCTGGATCGTCTGTACGAGCTTGGCTGCCACAACTGGGATTCCGCAGACATGTACATGGATAGCGAAGACCTCCTCGGGAAATGGTTCGCCAAGAACAAGGACAAACGTAACAACGTCTTCTTCGCTACCAAATTTGCGAACAAAATGAAAGCGGACGGTACGGGGATCGAGGCAAGAAGTGACCCGGAGTATGTGAGGGAGGCCTGCGCGAAGAGTCTGAAACGGTTGGGTCTGCAGACGATAGACCTCTACTACTGCCATCGCGTCGACGGGAAGACACCGATTGAGGAAACCGTTCAAGCGATGGCGGAGCTCAAGAAGGAGGGCAAGATCCGCTACCTTGGTCTCAGCGAGGTCAGCTCCGAGACGCTTCGCCGTGCTTGCAAAGTTCACCACATCGCCGCCGTGCAGATCGAGTACTCCCCATTCTCAATGGACATTGAGGATCCTGACATCGCTCTCCTCAAAACCTGCCGTGAGCTCGGCGTCGCTACCGTAGCCTACTCACCCCTCGGTCGAGGCTTCCTCACCGGCACGATCCGCTCTCCGGACGACTTTGAGGAAGGCGACTTCCGCAAGCGCGCACCGAGGTTCAGCAAGGAGAACTTCCCGAAAAACTTAGAGCTGGTCGACCACATTGCAGCTTTGGCAAAGAAGAAGGGATGCACGCCCGGCCAGCTGACTTTGGCGTGGTTGATGAGGCAGGGAGATGATATCATTCCAATCCCGGGGACCAAGAAGCTCAAGTACCTGGAGGAGAACCTAGGTGCTCTGGACGTCACGTTGTCGGATAGCGAAGATAAGGAGATTAGGGCAGCAGTTGGAAAGGCGGAGGTAATGGGAGAGAGGTATCCAGCGGGTATGAGTGGAAAGCTATTCGCGGATACGCCGCCGTTGAAGCAATGAGGGTATGATCGTAAGAATTGTATATAGTCATCGGCAAGAACACCAAGCCACATGGTAGGACCTAGAAAGACTTCAATGAGAATGTTATCCTACTTGGAAATTCCGCCTCAGAGCTGCAGCTACCAAACCATGAAGTCGCGAAGCCGTAGATCAGCATGTAGACAGCACTTCGTCGAGCATGGTCATCAAGCTGCTGAAGCGCCATATTTCCAAGTCGCTGAGAGTCGATTGGGACTCTGAAGACGACTGACTTGCCCAACGCGTCTACGTCACATGTCAGAACCTCCTTCACCCTTCGGCTCTCGGCAAGGCTGCACTAGCATCATCAAAGGCTCAATCTTATCATTACATGCGATACAGCGCGTATCTGCTCTTGGTCTTTGCGAGCCCGCTCAGACAAGTGCTATCAATTGAGATGATCTCTGACAACTTCATCGAAGACCAGCTCTTCCGTGTCGGGTAAGAGGCCCGCTGGAAGCAGCAAGGTTCGCATTGACGTCCTTTCTCGACTGGGTGTACTACGCCATCCGCGAGATGGCCGCGCGCCCATCAACCCGTCGCTTTCTTCGTCCATTGCTGTATACGTCCGCTGCTGCCCTCACCGGTGGAGGTATCCTCTACTTCTCCATCAGGCCGCGTAACATTCCTGGCTCCGACCCTGCGGCTGTTCCCCCTCCTCGCTACGGAGAAGACGGCAAGCTTACTCCGCCACGGTTCCCACTTGTGAAATCTCGGCAGGAGCAGATTGCCGACCTGAAGAAGAGTTCAGGGATTGTCAATGCTATACAAAAGACGAGAGGGGTCATTGGGGGCTTGACTGGCAACAACGGGACAACTGGGGCCCAAGCGGAGGGCGGGACGGAGGAATATGACCTGCTGGTCATTGGTGGAGGGGCGACAGGAACTGGCATTGCGCTTGATGCCATCACCCGGGGCTTGAAGGTGGCGATGGTGGATAGGGATGACTTTGCGAGTGGGACGAGTAGCAAGAGTACTAAATTGGTCCATGGAGGAGTCAGATATCTGGAAAAAGCAGTCTGGGAGCTTGACTACAATCAGTAAGTCCCGAGCACCGCTGTAGAACCCTCAGAAAGGATGTTGATCATGTCTAGATACAAGCTGGTGAAGGAAGCTCTCCGTGAGCGGAAATACTTTTTGGATACCGCACCGCATCTCTCAAGTTGGTTGCCCATCATGATACCGATCCAGAAGTGGTGGCAGGCGCCGTACTTCTGGGCAGGTACAAAATTCTACGACTTCCTGGCCGGTTCGGAAGGCATTGAAAGCTCGTACTTCTTAACAAAGACTAGGGCGCTGGATGCCTTTCCGATGTTAAGGAAAGATAACTTGTTCGGAGCTCTCGTCTACTATGGTAATCAATTGCCACTGACAGGACTTGGAGAGGTCAACAAGGCTCATGGTGAACAGATGGTGCACACAACGATGCAAGAATGAACATCTCTCTCGCGATGACTGCAGCACTATATGGCGCAACGGTAGTGAACCATATCGAAGTTACGGGCCTCGAAAAAGACGCCAGTGGCAAGCTGTGCGGCGCCCGTCTCAAAGACAGAGTCGCAGAACGCAACGGCAAGACTTCTGAGGAATTCTTCGTCAAAGCAAAAGGGATCATCAACGCTACTGGCCCCTTCACAGACTCCATCAGAAAAATGGACGAGCCCACAGTCCAAGAAATTGTAGCCCCAAGTTCCGGCGTTCATGTTATCCTCCCTGGTTTCTATAGCCCTTCGAAAATGGGTCTTATCGATCCTGCTACCTCTGATGGACGTGTCATTTTCTTCCTGCCTTGGCAAGGTAACACTATTGCCGGTACAACAGATGCCCCTGCAAACATAGTGCAAAATCCAGTTGCAGGTGAAGAAGAGATCAATTGGATACTGTCCGAGATCCGCGGCTACCTCGCTCCAGACATCAACGTGCGGCGAGGCGACGTGCTCGCCGCATGGTCTGGGATCCGCCCCTTGGTCCGCGATCCAAAATCCAAGAATACCGAGTCCCTTGTCCGCAACCACCTCATCACCACCTCCAACTCTGGCCTCCTCACCATCGCTGGCGGGAAATGGACCACGTACCGCCAAATGGCCGAAGAGACCGTTGACGAAGCCATCAAGCTGTACAGCCTCCGTCCTCAACCGCTGTTGCACGTTCCTCTCATCAGCGGCACAGAGATGATAGACGACAGCGCGCTCCTAAATGGAACGTGCCAGACGCATCAGGTGCGCCTGATCGGAGCTCATGGCTTTTCGAAAACGTTATTCATCAACCTCGTGCAACACTTCGGTATCGAGACCCATGTGGCCAACCACCTGGCTGAATCGTACGGCGACCGCGCCTGGACCGTCGCCGCGTTGAGTAGTCCCACAGAGAAACGCTTCCCGGTGCGAGGCATCAAAATCTCCGCTCTATACCCCTTCATCGATGGCGAAGTCCGCTACTCTGTGCGCCACGAATATGCACAAACGGCAGTAGATGTGCTTGCGCGGAGGACGAGGTTGGCGTTCTTGAACGCGCAGGCGGCGCTGCAGGCGCTGCCCTCAGTCATCGATTTGATGGCGGAGGAACTCAAGTGGGATAGCAAGCGCAAGGATCGGGAGTGGAAGGACGCAGTGCAGTTCCTGGGCAGTATGGGCTTGGCGAAGAGTAAGCTGACGGCGACGAGGAAGGATGTGGAGAGTGGGAAGGCTGGGGAATACGATGAGCACGAGAGGAAGCTGTATTCGAGGCATGGTAAGTTCTATCCCTTTCTTTTCCTCCTTTTTCCGTTATGGCTGTTATGGCATGCGTGATTCGACGCACAATGGGCTTACTGACCGTGTAGATGCGCCTGGGGACACGCTCGAGAGTGATTCAAAGTTCGAGAGTGGGGAGAAACCGATGATCAAGACGGACTCGCCGGCTAACAGGTGAAGAGTATATGACCCACCTTGAGGGAGCAGCCGCTGCCATAGAAGTTCTCATAGAGTGATAAGGTCCACATCCACAGCCGCCAATTTAAGACTTCCTGTTGATCTATATCAAATATAGACGTTCGTCCCGTGCGCTAACATCAAAGCGTGCTGGAGATGCTTACCACCCCTGACGGCAGTTCTTCCTTTGTTGTTGTTTCCACGAAATGCTGCTATTATGCTACTAGAGTTCTTGAACATTTTTCCGCTTTGGCAATGGGCCATCACTGGTTATACAGGCCGTCGCCATTTCGTGAACATGTTTGGAGGGTGCAAAGTTTGGTGCTTGTTCTGTCAGCGCGTGGGATTAGTACCCTGCCGCCGCATGGAGATGTGAGTTGATCAAATATATATAGGTAGTCATCAAAGGAACACCCTGTTTCGGTAAACACTCCCTGTTCTAGCGAGGAAGGCTGCGGAGACCTCCGCAACTATCACCATTACTAAGAGAAGGGCTTTACACATCGACATCGACGTCGATTGACGATGACAGTTATGCGGCCGAGAAAATTCATTGAATCTGGTGATCCTACAGCCAGAATATTGGTGGGCTCACAGGGAGTGCAGTTTACCGAGAGTCGGAGTGCTCTTTACCGAAGAGGGTGTTCCTTTAATGACTACCTATATATATTATAGACCTCTAGAGGGAGCACTGAGGCAGCACCGAGGGAGCACCGAGGGAGCACTGAGGGAATTTCAGGGCACAAAGGGGAGCAGCGAGGCAGCAAGTAGGAGCATTGCATGGCAATGCGAGGGCGCATCATCTGGGAGCCTGAAAAGGCTGCTCCCTACCCGGCTACGATTGCTCGCGTTTTCTATTCGTAAGTGTGGGTATTTGTTACTTTGTACAGCCTCCTGCTGCTTGAACGCATCAGCAATGCGGACTGGAAGAATAACAAGCATTTCTGGTTCCACTTAGAGGAGTCGTTGCCTCGAATGGCTTCAGGCTAAGGAATGATCAAGTGTATCCGCTGCACATCCTTGGTTGCTGGCTTCGGAAGCAAACAAGTGCAGAAGGTACCCTCATAGGCCCCTGGTCACATCGGTCAGCCGTCAGCCTCGACCTGCATGCACTCAAGGGCGACCGAGGCATCTCAGCCTCACTGGTAACATCTTTACACCATCGCCAGTAGAATCGAAACCCTCGGAGAAATGAATACGAAGATCAACCTGTCATGAGTTGTTTCCAACTACTTCGGAGTCCTTACTGCTGCATCGGCAAGCTTTGACTAGAGAAGCAATTTTCGGCAAATCGCCTGTGATGGCAGATCCGCTTAGCATCACAGCAGGCGTTGTTGGTATTGCTACTGCAACAATCAACACGGCAAAGGCTCTATGTGCAATCATAGACGACATCAAAGACGGTCCTGGCGACATTGAATCTGTCTCCAGGGATGCTCATGCCTTCTATTCAATCATCTTTAGCATACTTGCTACGCTCAAGGAAGATAAAGTTAGGCACGTCGTTGAGAGGGACGTTGCTATGGTTGAGATGATAAGAAATCTATATCGTCCGCTACCTCATTGTCAAGCATTGCTAGGAGAGCTCATGGTACAGATACAGAAACAGCTCAAGTGGAGTACCGATGCTCAAGGAAGTAGGAGAATCTTTGTCATTGTGAATTGGACTTTCTTCACGAAAGGCAAGATCAGAGCTTTACAGGTTCGGCTTGAGGCGTCGAAATCTACCCTTTGCAGCGCATCGAATGCCTTTTCTCTGTATGTTCTCTGGCATTCTGTGCCCGGATTAGGGACGATACTAACAAAGGCCAGACTCTGTAGCGTGCGTCTGTTGGCTCTAGGAGAATCCGTTGTCGCTCGATCAGTGATATGGTCCAGCAAATCCATAAATTTCAGCTTTGGAAACTTGGAATTGAAGCCAGCCACCGACGGTGAAGAGGCTTTGTCTGGGTTGGGGAAGCAGGTCTCTAATCCTCTAACGTCTTTAGTCTGCGGAACACAGCACGCTTTCACGTCAGAAGATTATCCACTTCAACGGCATTTGGCTCAGATCCATCAAGAATTAGGTGGATCCTGCCCGCAAACCAACCTGCTCGAACCGATATTCCGGCGGCATGAGAAATCAAAAAGTGGACGTCAACTGGTTTCAAATGGCGGCACGGCGGTACCCAAGAGACTTGTGCACCAGCCTTGGGAAAGCGTTCCTGCAGATGAGCAGGATCTGAGTGCTGTTGACATTTTTTATGATTGCGTTTCCAGACTTTCTGTGGATGGTCTCGAAACAAAATCATCTTTCTACCCAGAGCAATATTCAACAGAAGGCGTATTCAGTGAACGGATTTTTGTCATTGCCATGCTTCGATCACAAGATGATCATCGAAAACTACAGTGCTTCCTCATGTACGCAAAGAATCCTCGGCGATGGCACCGAATCACTATATCTGCAACTTTTCATCGCCTCCGAGAACAGGCGGCAGTCTTACAGGTTTCGGCTATTGATAACAATGATGGTTGCTGTAAGATTTTACCAAAGGCATTCCAGAGTCTTCTGGACCCGTTGCTTCCCCAGCTCGAGTTTTTCTCCTCAGTCACCAACCTTTCGCTATCTCTAGAGGAAGAAGAGAGCGGTCAGATCGTTATTAGATCTCGCGGTATCAACGCAGCCGAAGATACCTTGGAGGTTCATATGTCTGACGAGGATTGAATTCTACAAGAAATCGAGCATCTGGGTTGTCGGAAAATCTTTGAATCTGATGTCATCGTCCCATCGCGCATCAGTTCCTCTTCTTACCACGTTCTGCTCGATACTCGAAAATGCATCGAACAGAAGGCTCCATTCGCGTCTGCCGGAAGGCTGGGTGAAAACGGATTTCGGGATTTTTGCGAAGACCTGAAGTTGATTCATTCGTTGCGCGGTTGCGCCGGCGTCGTTCAATTCATTGGTGTTGTTCTTGATGAAACAGAACGGCATTTGAAAAGCTATTTGTACGAGTCTCCGATGATTGGGTCCTTGTCGGGGCTTTTCGTTATCGCAAATTTGCAATCCGAAAGAGTACCATGGCTGATCAGAGAGATTTGGTCGAGGCAAATCATCAAAGCTATATCAGAGGTCCACGGAAAGAATAAGGTTGTTGGCATCCTTTCAATCTACAACATCGGTCTTAGGGTGGACGGAACGGCCGTATTGATACGCCTCAAAACTTCTTACCGACATATAATAAACACAAAAGGTGCTATGCCCCCTGAGTTACGGGAGCCTTCGGAGAGGCATAATGGAGTCGCGCCGGATGTATTGAATTTCGAAACAGATATCTTCCAGCTCGGGCTAATCTTGTGGCTGCTTGCAGAGCACAGGCCTAATTGCGATGGATATCTATGCGCAATATCTAGATGCACAAAGTTCCCTAGATACACATGTGTTGCCGATCACGCCAACCCTGTGGAACTACCAGCATGCTGCGGCGACATCCCATCGTCTTTCACCGACATCATCCCGAGGTGCCGCTTGCCAAACTCCAGAGCGAGACCTTCAGCGCGCAGCTTGATGGACGCATTTCCGTATACCGGCGAAATAAGAGACCGGGCACCCGGGATAGTCCATCTTCTGGATGTTTATGCTCCCAAGGTCGCTTACTTTTCCGTGCATTGCGACGCATGTGGAATGCTGGCGAAAGATTTCCACTACCATTGTAACATCTGCTTTAAAGGTGATTTTGATCTCTGTCCAGAGTGCGTCGCGCAGGGAGTCCACTGCTTTACCCCGGAACATCGGCTGGCGAAACGAGTATTGAGAAATGGGAGATATGTCGATATGACATGACAACCCGCTTACCAAACCTTTTTGCACCTCCGCTACAACTGGCTTTCCCAGGTGGATTATGTCCATCGTTCAAAGTTGCAGGCCCGAATGGCGAGAATAAATGAAGAGGTAGTAGGAAAGAGCTAAGGAAGGGCTCGAAGGCCAGAAGAGGGGTACTGATAAGTAGTGAGGGACACGAGGGAGCCTGGGGGAGCATCTGGGGAGCGTGTGGGACGAAACCGGCGTTTGGCGTCTTCCCAAGTGTCTGTTGGCTGAGTGGCGGACGGTCAACGAGCGCGAGAAGCATTTGAATCAACATGTATTTCAGAGACTTGGAGTAGACGGCAATACATCTTCCATGATTGTTTCAGCCGCCCTATCACGGTCATTTTCACGTCTGGATCTTCAACGTGCGGCTTGAAAGCCTAAGTTAAGCATCCCAACCCTGATGACTCATGAGCCTCGGCTGTGCGGGGTTGATGCGGGTGGGGCGGGATGATGAGTGGGATAAGGTGGGAGATGACGGAGATGCCCAACGAAACCCCAAGCTGAGTAGCCGTTGACGCCGTTCATAGATGTGCCGATGCATCGTGGCAGCACATCCTCGAGTGCAATCTCCACCAATTGCCGCCCACGGCACATCATCGATCTAGCCCGCAAATGGCTTGAGAGCACATGGACTCGCTTCTCGGCCTGTCCAAAGGCCCAATGGGGAATCCAGATGCCAGTGGCTGGTGGTGGACTCGATGTCGTACAGCAGTCCATCCCAATCTCCTCCCTTCACCTTCCACGCGCTTCGAGTCCTCCATTACTCTATGACCGACAGCATTGTGGGAAGAGACCCTCTCGGTCTCGACCATGGACTACACCGTGAAAGAACACACAGGAGGAAAGCACAGATCTTGAGCGTGCACATGTCATGGCCGAAGCCGCCAGCCAATTCGACAACAGAGGACCCGTCGTGCTCGCCGTGACCATAGCAATTCTGTGTGTCTCGACCGCCTTTGTCGTCCTTCGACTCATCTCCCGCCTCGGCGTCGTGAAAAGGCTGACTTGGGACGACTATTTTATCATCTTGGCATGGGTCAGTGGATTCCGAGGCAGGACAATACGAAGACGAACAGGACATTGATTGTGCGCAGTTCATATCGTTTGGCTTCTCGTTCTCGATCTGCTATGGCACCTCCGTTGGCTTGGGACGGCACGAGGCTGATATACCACCGCAATGGCGTGTGCCGCTCAAGAAATCTGAATACGTATTCTCGGTTTTATATGTACGTATCCGCCTATGTCTCGGGAACGGACCGGCTGACTGTTGCAGAATCCTGCGTTGATGACTACAAAGACCTCGATATGCCTTTTCTACCTCACCCTAGCCACGAATCAACGGGTCTTCAAATGGACAACTCTCGCCACTTTGGCAGTGGTCAATATTGCCGGAATAGCCTTGACGCTATTGAACATATTCCAATGCCACCCTGTTGGCGCTGCATTCGACAGTGTCATACCTGCTGGGGAGCACTGTACCGATGTCATCACCATATACCTTTCATCTGCACCTGTGAACATTGTCACCGATCTGGCGCTTCTATTCTTACCTATGCCTATCCTGACGGGCATGCAATTACCTCGGAACGAGAAATTGATCCTGATTGTCACATTCAGCTTCGGTGCCTTCGTGGCCATCGTCGATGTGGTACGGATTGCATATCTGGAATCGGCAACCCTCACCCGTCTACAAGATAGTACTGGGACTAGTCATCAGAACACGGAAGGCGATTTCTCCTGGATAGCTTCGTTGTCCTTCATGTGGTCAGCTGTGGAGGTTCACGTGGGTATCATTTGCGCATGTGTTCCTGGCGTCAAGCCGCTTGTTGCTAAGATCTTTCCAAACCTGCTGGGCAAAATCAAGCTTGTCAAAGATTTTTCAGGGAACTTATACGGTCCAGGAGATGCTCACTGGTCCGGCCCTCGGACTCAACCACCTACACGAGCGAACTCTCCTACTGTTTCACGCTTTGCAGAAGCCCTTCACAATGGCCAGGGTTCGCATACGGACCGTCTACAATTCCTAACGACACTTGAAGATGGACGAAATCTCGAGTCTCAGAAGCAAGAGGAGGACTTCAAAATAATCGATTTCCTCACTACACCTGATTCGCCTTCTACGCTAAGGAAACGCGACACCATCTTGACGACTGATACGAGAAAGAGAAGATCACTCAGCTTGACCCCGTTCGATTTCGTGAAGATGAATGGTTCCAAGAGCTTGGTCAGGATGAACAATAAAGAATCCTATGGTCCAATTGCCTTCGTCACCATCTTATTCTTCTTGTGGGGCTTTGCTTACGGTCTCCTGGATGTGCTGAACTCACAGTTCCAGCTCATTGTGCGCATGAGTACAGGCCAACGTATAGGCTTACACTCAGCATACTACGGCGCCTATTTTGTTGCACCGCTCACGTTTGGGAGGATCATTTTGCGAAAATGGGGCTTCAAGGTCACCTTCATTGTTGGCTTGTACATCTACGGCGTTGGCACTTTAGTATTCTGGCCGTCGGCAGTCCTCGCCTCTTTCCCAGCCTTCCTAATCTCCAACTTCATTATCGGCCTGGGGGTAGCCACGCTTGAGCTGGCTGGCAATCCTTTCATTGCCCTCTGCGGCCCTCCGGAGTACGCCGAGGTTCGCTTGAACATCTCGCAAGCTGTTCAGGCAGTGGGTACCGTTGTATCTCCGGTGCTGGCACGGAAGGTGCTCTTTCGAAGCGTACGCGATGCACCATCGTTGATTGACGTTCAGTGGGCATACCTTGGCATAGCTGTATTCGTCGTTATCCTCGCTCTTGTCTTCTACTATGTACCGCTGCCAGAAGCCTCCGACGATGACTTGGAAGATCTCGCACTGAAACAAGTCGAAGCCAACACGCGGAAGGTAGCCGGCATACAGGTGATATATGTCACACTTGCATTGGGTGTCTTCTCGAATTTCTGCTACGTTGGCAGCCAAGAAGCCGCCTCCACCAACTTCCAGCGATACGTCGCCGTCGTCAAGCCCAAGTAGGTTGAAAAGGCCGTTCATCGGAGTCTTACTGACAGGTATTCCAGTTCGGACATTGGGCCATTCTATTATCAAGCCGTGGGCCACACCCTATTTGCCGTCGGACGATTCCTGACGGCTTTGGCTGGGCTCATTGTCAAGCCGCGATGGATACTGCTATTTCTCTTTGCAGGAGTCATCATCACATCAGCACTAGCGATGAGCGCCGAGGGCTATGCCGGCGTTGCCATGATCGTGCTATTACAACTTTTTGAATCAGGCATATTCTCGACCATCTTCGCCATGTGTATTCGTGGTTTGGGCGCACACACCAAGTTCGGAGCAGTGGCGCTCACTGCATCCACTGCCGGCGGCGCAGTCATCCCAGCGATTATGAGCCCAGTGGCGGACAGCCGGGGCCTTCGCTATGCTTTCGCGGTAGCGGTGGCATTCTTTGCCTTCGGGTCAATACTACCCATCTACACAGCTGTTGCACCTGCTGCCAAGGACCAGGTGGACCCCGTGTATACACCTCTCGAAACAGACGCAACGGGTGCGAGACCAGCGACAATCAACCGTGCGGGCCGCGTGCTGACTGCGATACGGAGAAGGAACAAGGGGTCGGGGACGACGCCGAGGACGGAGCAAGTGGAGCGGGATAAAGAGACGGAGCCTGGATGAGGATCCACGACGTGAACACTGTTTTCCGTTGCAGCGACTTTAGCGCGGCGTTGGAAGAATGACGGGCGCAAAAGCCTTGGATGTTAGATCGCAGATAAACGATACACACGTACATAGAACTCAAGCCTCTTATGTATCTCTAATCGCCATAAGGAACGAAGTACCTTGCCTCTTACTGAGCATGTACAGTATCAAGCTCCGTACTATGGGCGGCAGCTCGGTTGCCAACCAATCAACTGCCGCGATCCATGGCCGTGTGACGTGCATGAACGAGGACGAAGAAAATAGCCCGCCAAGGCCGTGGAAGCCTCCGACTCCCGAGATTTCTAATCCACCCCCACTCTTGGGCTCACTCGGGCAGTCGCTCTCCCGCGACCGGCTCTCGAGTCTCGACCCGCCCACTTTGCTGCCCCATCCTCCGCTCTTCCTCCCTCTTACACATCATTTCGATTACACACGAGCCGCAATTGTGTATTGACGCTGGTCGTTCTCGCTTCGATGGACAGTCCGCCCATGGCCACTTTCGCTGGTCGACGGGCTCCCAATGTCTCACAGTACATTGCTGAACTCAACGTCGTCCGCCCGGAGCCTGATGACGCCCTCGCCGCTGACGATGCCTACGATTTCGAGACGAACTTGAACCTGTTCACCAACGCCGAGTTTCTCGACTATCCGGTCGATGATATCGCTCTCGATCAGTCGGTCCTGGATTACACTCCGTCCCAGGAGGAGCAAGGCACCCGGGCCAGTTTCGTCGCCAAGGAGGACTATCCTCATGGATTGGACTTCGTCAACAGTATGTGCACACCATCGCTCTCACCATCTGAAAATCGTACTTGCATGGAAGGGCGATGGGCCGACATAACACCTTGCTCTTGCGCTGTCAATTGATTTCAAGCCCGATCCATACATCCGTGCTGCCGCAGTATCTCCATCTTATCGTGGGTTCTCGTTACTGACATTCTTTACCATTAGACAGCTATCAATATGCTGGCATGACGGACCTCATGGCCTCTGATGCAGTCAGCCCTGTCCCTACTGCACCCACCCACCCTGCTTATGCGCCGGGCACCTTGCCTGTGCCCTTCGACGCTACCAACCTCAACTTCGACCCCTCCGTGTACAATGCTCCTGGCAGCCAAGCTTCAACCAGTCTCCCACCCACGCCGACCACCGGCACTAGCCTGGGTTCTGAAGAAGCCGCCAAAGCCGCCGCTGAAGAAGACAAGCGCCGCCGCAACACCGCCGCGTCCGCACGCTTCCGAGTCAAGAAGAAGCAGCGAGAGCAAGCTTTGGAGAAGAGGGAGAAGGATTTGTCGGAGAAGATGTCGGCGTTGCAGAAACGGGTTGGGCAACTGGAGCAGGAGAATGGGTTTTTGAGAAGTCTGGTGACGGAAAAGAATGGGAAGGAGGATTTAGCAGAAAGGTACCAGAAATTTAGAAGGAGCAGCGAGGAGGCTGCTCCTAGCGAAAGGAGTCCTCAGCAGACTCGCAAGGGCGTGGGTACGAAGAGCCTGGGGAAGGCCTGATGGTGCTCGTTGCTACGGAGTATTTTCACGATAGATGATGGGGGTTTTCTCATATTTTCAAAATACCAAATAGTTGAACTATGCAATGAAATGTGTTGCGTGTCGAAGGTCTCTGCCGTTGCATGCATGGACTGGCGCTAGCAGCTTCGAACTGTTGCCGGCATCATCATCATTACGAAATCTCCCACGACTTTCGCATGACGAACGTACCGTAGTAAGATCAATGCGCTTACGATGATATATAATGTGCCCTTCTTTTAGGATTTGACGCTGCTTTCCTAGACCCCTTAGACAAGTGCGTCTTAAATGCTCCGTACTAGAGTTCGAGGCCTCCAACGAGGTATGATACACTTTCGCTCTCACATATTACTCTTCCAAAAGCCACATGCTTTACTTTCATATCTCCCACTCTCAACCGTCGCCTTTTATCGATATCAGTGACCGACCCAGCCAGTTGCAACCATGGCCTCAACCGCCACCCCAACAGCCGTCCGCTCAACCTCTCCAGCACCAGCCGTCCGTGGGCAGATCGTCGCCGTACCGTCTAATCGACTCCGTTACGCAGACGTAGGTCAGCGTGCCTCGTGGCCAGATGAATAGCCCTTCGGATGTTGTAGCTAATATTCAAATCTCAGGTGGGTATCAATCTCGGCGATCCCATCTTTCGAGGTGTATACCACGGCAAGAAAGCCCACGACGATGATCTGGACGACGTACTACAGCGCGCTGTGGAAGCGGGCTGCATCAAATTCATGGTCACGGGCTCTGATCTAGAGGAATCGAAGAAGGCGGTCCAGATGGCGAAAGATAATCGTATGTAATGCTCCCTGTCCGTCATGCAACGTGCTATACATGTTCTACAAACCTTTGCTGAGTGAAGTAGTATGGCTAATAGCGAACAACAAAAGCTGGTCTATGCTATGCAACAATCGGCGTCCACCCCTGCTCCGCCACCGCTTTCGATAAACATCCGGACGGCCCATCCGCTCTACTCCGCGAACTCGAGACCCTTGCTCTTGAGGCCAAAACCTTGGGGCAGGCCACCGCCTTTGGGGAGATCGGCCTAGACTACGACCGCCTGCATTACTGTCCAAAAGAAACTCAGCTGGAGTATTTCGAAGCACAGCTAGAAATTGCCGTGAAGGTGCAACTACCGCTTTTCCTGCACTCAAGGGCTGCGCATGAGGATTTCGAACGCTTGTTGAAGGCAAGGCTTGGAGAGCTATCGAAAGGGGGCTTGGTGCATAGTTTCACGGGGACGGTGGAGGAGATGAAGAAGTGTGTGGAGATGGGACTGAGTGTGGGGGTGAATGGGTGCAGCCTGAAAAGCGAGGAGAACCTGGAGGTTGTGAGAGAGATCCCGTTAGAGAGGCTGATGGTTGAGACGGATGGACCTTGGGTAAGTGTCTTTCCTATTCTCGGTTTTCTTCCCAGTACCTCGTAGGCATATTGGTACGTTCGGGTGCTTTGTTCGATGATTTGGGCATTTAGCAAAAGGGGACACGGATGCTAATGGGACTCAGTGCGAGATGCGAGCTTCTCATGCTTCAGCAACATACTCGGCAGACGCACCGCCCTTGCCGAAAGCCGTGAAGAAGGAGAAATGGCAACGGGGCTTGATGGTCAAAGGACGCAACGAGCCCGCTACGATCAGGCATGTGGCGCACGTGATTGCCAAAGTCAAAGGGCTGCCTGTTGAGCAAGTCTGTCACGCGTAAGTTACTTCTGTCGGCCCGAGACATTCTTCTGAGCTGGAGTTGCTAACTACATTTTTTAAACCAGAGCATGGGAGAATTCCGTTAGGATGTTTGGGCTTGGGGTGAATGAGGATAGGGATTGATGGCGTTGGGAAATGGTAACGTTTTTGATGGGGTGGACATGCAAGACACGGTGCATGAAGATGTTCTTCCGTCACTCATGCTGTAAGCATTCCGCCCCTTTTCGTAATTTACGTTACAATTCGCAAAATTCTAACAATCAGATGGTCAAAAGTGTTTATGATATCGAGCAGACCATAGCGGTTTCTCCACAGCAAGTGTCTGACCCGCATGTATGTTCTGTAGGGGTATAGAGTATGACAACCTTTTGGAATCCCTTGACTGCATGCATTGATGGATGACTAGCGCACAAGATTGGCTCAGTTTATTATATCACGTGACTCGACCAGCAGCAATCCTCACAAACAGCCGATATCGCTCTTGATCACATTGACCAGGAGAAGACAAACACCTATCTTGAGGTACTTGTCCCCTCTCTTGTGATAAAATAAGGTATGTAACTCCTATTGTAAAGTGTACCGCTGCTCGACGCTAGCGAATAAGTACACTAGCGTATGCTAAACGTTGAGCCATCACTGAACGCCTCAAACCAGCTCAACCTAAATTCCACATCTCCACGGGTTCCCGGACAACAAATTGCCCACCACTACTTATTTCGAAGCATCCTGCAACACTGTTTCTCCCCCTCATAAAACATAACCTTCTGTCTGCTCAGTACGGACAGAACACCCACATCTTCATCACAACAGCAACAATGGATTTACAACAGAAATCGTTGTATACCCTTCCCCGCCGGTTTAATATGCATTGATCACGAACCCAAGCTTTCCGAAAGACTCTGTCTTCGCCGTCTTTCACGTTTTGGATTCTTAGATTGGCCTTTGCGGCTGCAGAAAAAAACTTGTTCCACGTACTTGCCTATTGGATATCTACTTCGCCATCGACTACTGCTTCAAGATGGATCCTGAAAACCGCTTCAGCATCGACCTCGAGGCCGAGAGAGAGATCTATAATGTCCACCGCAACCTCATCTCCTCCGCACCCCCGCTGTCTCTCAAACCCTTCGAAGGTTTTGCTACCGTTGAACCGACCGGTCCTCCGACTCCCCAGATTGGGCAGGTCGGCAATTTTGGGATCGTGGCGAAGGTCATCTACCGCAGTCAATTCCCGCACCCTACCAACTTGGAGCATCTTGAGACGTTGGGCTTAAAGACCATTGTGTAGGCGAATGCTCTCCTATCGTGACCCGGGGAAGGTTTTGCTAACACGAGGCAGTACCCTTGTTGACGAGCCATACGCCCCCGAGAGCATTCAGTTCGTCAATTCGAACGGCATCAATCATCTCAGGATCGGGATCATCGCGCATAAGGAAGCAAAACGCGTGAACTCTCTTGAGAATGTCGCCAAAGTCATCGAGGTCTTGAAGGACCAGTCCCAGCATCCGGTCTTGATTCATTGCAACAAGGGGAAGGTAAGCTCCGCATAATGAGTATCATCATTGCATGTCTTATGGAGACTGACCCCCATGACAGCATCGAACAGGCTGCATGATAGCCGCCTTTCGCAAGCTCAATGGCGCTCTAGAATCAGACATCATCAAAGAGTACCCTTCCCACCCCTCTCCCTTTCCAAGGCCCTCGCACTAATCCCATCTCAAGGTACCAGCTCTACGCCGGCGCTAAACGTCGTGATTGGGACGAGCACTTCATCCGCACACTCTCCGTCCCAATGTTGACCGAGCTCCTGCGCGTCGGGCCCAGCAGTCTCGCTGGCAGAGCACTAGCTGCTCAGCAGTTCGAGATCACGCTAGAGGCCAATCTGGCACGAGAACGGGACATGTCTGCTGTCCGCTACCCAACGCCGCCGGAAAGCGATTTTGATGCCGACGAGTGTTGGAAGCCGGAGACGAAGTGGAGGCTCGATGACGGGACAGAGGAGGAGATGAACCCTTCGTAGAGTGTAGGGCGCGCCGCTGTGCTGTATTGAGGCGGTCGTCCTACTATCTACGCTAGGGTTTGTTGATTTTGAGGAGTCCGTTGGCGGTATGCTACCGACCATGAGACTGATCATGTACATACGAAGAAACCTTTCCACGAATCACTCACTCCACTATTCATGTTTTTCTCCGTTCAATAATGCATGGCCTACCTTACTCATCTAATCTGCGGAACACATCCGAAGGATGTTAGAGCCGGACGACATGTAGGTCAGGGTCAAGTCGTGGACAGTGTCATGCTATAATGTGGTGCATGATCTAGAGGACTCAACTCTAGCACCACACTGCTATTGAAATAGAAACCAACACCTCAACTTAACCCTGATGCCAAGAATTTCAAATTGGATCTAGTGGAAAAGGCGCGAAAACACTTTACGCGCTAGAACCAGCGCGTCTTCCGAACTCATCCCCCCGCCTCTGCTCGAAGATACTCATGTCATTCTCGGATCCACGGATCTGTGTCGATGTTTGGCTTCTGAGGAGTCCACTGCACCATTTCCCTGCCCTCTCGTTCTTTGTCGCCATAAGTTTCCTGAGAAGATACCACACCGACTGAGAAAGGTGCTCAAGATGTTTGTGTATAAGAGAGGTTAGCCACTCCTCTGTAACAATCTGCATCTATGAGTCTGGAGAAGAATCTTCTCGCCACACCTCCGTCAGCTTCGACATTGCATATCGCTATAGCATTTCTACGCATCGAATTCTACTGACATCATGCATCAGACAACCGGAAAGAGCGCGTGCAGTTCGACAAGATCACTGCCCGTGTCTCGAGGCTATGCTATGGCCTGGATGCCGAACATGTCGACGCTGCAGCCATTACACAGAAGGTCATCTCTGGCGTTTACCAAGGCGTCACGACAGTTGAGCTGGACAATCTGGTAAGCGTTGTGTTCGATGACGTCCTTGTGTGTACAGGCTGACTATCTTGCATAGGCTGCCGAGACTGCTGCATACATGACCGTTACCCATCCAGATTACGCCATCCTCGCAGCTCGTATAGCAGTATCGAACCTCCACAAGCAGACGAAGAAGCAGTTTTCCTCGGTTGTCGACGACCTTTACCACTATGTCAACCCAATAAACCGCAAGCCTTGTCCGATGATTTCGCAGGAGACCTACGATGTTGTTATGAAGCATTCTGAGGAACTCAATTCGGCCATCGTTTACGACCGAGATTTCAACTATCAATACTTTGGTTTCAAGACACTGGAGCGGTCTTACTTGTTAAGACTCAATGGCAAAGTCGCTGAGCGCCCACAACATATGATCATGCGGGTAGCTGTCGGGATACACGGGAATGATATTGAGAAGGCCATCGAAACTTACAGCCTTATGTCCCAGAAATGCTTCACTCACGCATCTCCAACCCTCTTCAATGCGGGAACCCCTCAGCCTCAACTGTCATCATGCTTCCTCATTGACATCAAGGACGACAGCATTGAGGGTATATATGACACGCTCAAGACCTGCGCGCTGATCTCGAAGACTGCTGGAGGTATTGGTCTCAATATCCACCGGATTCGAGCGACAGGATCGTACATTGGGGGAACTAATGGGTCGTCCAACGGCATTGTACCCATGTTACGGGTCTTCAACAACACCGCTAGATACGTTGATCAAGGAGGCAACAAGCGACCTGGAGCTTTCGCCATCTACCTCGAACCTTGGCACGCAGACGTCTTCGAATTTCTGGATCTTCGCAAGAATCATGGCAAGGAAGAAGTCCGCGCCCGAGATCTCTTCTTTGCTCTTTGGGTACCGGATCTATTCATGAAGAGAATTGAAGCCAACAAAAACTGGACTCTGATGTGCCCAAGTGAATGCCCTGGTCTGGCTGATGTGTACGGTGATGAATTTGAAACACTATACGAGAAGTATGTCTCTCGACTAGATAAAAGTACATTCGATTCTGACTCCTTATATAGGTATGAAAGCGAGGGCCGGGGACGCAAGACCATCAAGGCTCAGAAACTTTGGCACTCAATACTCGAGGCTCAGACCGAGACTGGTAACCCGTACATACTCTACAAAGATGCTTGCAACAAGAAGAGTAATCAGAAGAACCTTGGCACTATTCGAAGCTCTAATCTCTGTACTGAGATTATCGAATATACCGCCCCAGACGAAGTTGCCGTGTGCAATCTTGCCTCTTTGGCTCTCCCCGCATTCGTGGATGTATCGCGCGGCGAATATGACTTCGGCAGACTCCATGAAGTCACTCAAGTCGTTGTCCACAACTTGAACAAGATCATTGAAATCAACCACTACCCTGTTGAAGAGGCGAAGAGGAGCAATTTCCGACATCGACCAATTGGTCTGGGTGTTCAAGGTCTCGCAGATGCTTTCCTTGCCCTTCGCCTACCCTTCGACTCACCTGAGGCGAAGCACCTGAACAAGCAGATCTTCGAGACGATCTACCACGCAGCCCTCACAGCATCCTGCGAGATCTCAAGTAAATTGGGGCCTTACACCACGTATGAAGGCTCCCCCGTCTCCCAAGGCATCCTCCAATACGATATGTGGAACGTAACACCTACCGACCTCTGGGACTGGACGTCACTCAAGCAATCCATCGCCGAACACGGCGTCCGCAACTCTCTTCTCGTCGCCCCCATGCCCACCGCCTCCACGAGCCAGATCCTCGGCAACAATGAGTGCTTCGAGCCGTACACCTCCAACATCTACTCCCGGCGAGTACTCGCTGGTGAATTCCAAGTCGTCAACCCCTGGCTCCTGAAAGACCTCGTCGACATGGGTCTCTGGAGCGACAACATGAAAAACCGCATCATCGCCGACGGCGGCTCCATCCAGAACGTCCCCAACATCCCCGCCGACATCAAGGCGCTCTATAAAACCGTATGGGAAATCTCCCAGCGCACCATCGTCCAAATGGCCGCCGACCGCGGCGCCTTCATCGACCAGTCCCAATCCCTCAACATCCATCTCAAGGAACCCACCATGGGCAAGATCACAAGCATGCACTTCGCAGGCTGGAAACTGGGGCTCAAGACGGGCATGTACTACCTCCGCACCATGGCTGCCAGCGCCCCGATCCAATTCACCGTCGACCAGGAGGCCCTCAAAGTCACAGACACAAACGTCGCACGCATGCAGAAGAAGTACCACTCGGGAACCAACGCCCATTCGAGCGTGCCACGGCCCATGTACGTGCAGAAACCGCCGGTACAGGGGGCTGCGGAACTGGGCATGCCGACGCCGACAGCGACGCCGCCGCCGTCGGAGAAGAAAGACAATGCGTTCAAAGAGGAAAAGCGGGAGGGGAGTCCCCAGACGTTGGCGACGGATACGCTGGATACGCTGGTTAAAGATGAGGTGGGAGATGGGGCGAAGGGAAAGAAGCAGGAGGAGGATGCGGAGGATATTAGTGAAGGCCGCGAGGGAGCTATCTATGCACAGGCGGCGCTGGCTTGTAAGTGACTCCTCCTTTCTCACGATAGGTGAGGGCTTCAGCGATGTGATGCATGCGTGCTGATGGTTTGTGCAGGCAGTATTGAGAACAAGGAGGCGTGTGTCATGTGCAGTGGTTAAGGTAGTCCCCCACCTTGGGTGACATGGGTGGCATGATGCTCGCGACAACGACTTGTGATACATCCGCTCTGTTGTATGTGCCTTAGATCAAAGGTCGGATTATGCATGCTTTGGTTAAAACACGCAGGCGTTCAGGTGGCACACATTTTCCTCCCGGTCCGTTATTCTCTCTCGGAACTATATCAATCCGCGAGCACATCAACGGAGATTGCGTGCGCGTCTATTCCCCAGCCTTTGCTCGCTCTATTATCCGCTTCGTTCCCACGGTAAGAACCCAAGGTGCTTGGACAAGAACTCTTTCACTTTCTATTGGTCCAAGCAATTTGCTTTTGTCCGACACGAGGAACAGAAATCTTTGCCGTTGTCCATCCAACGATGATACGTGGGTGGGTCTCGAATGAAACACATACCCAATGTCGTTTCCAGACCCTTCTGCTTCGAGGAAGCCGGGACGTTTGACAGATAACCTACATGGCTATGGGTCTTAATTCATCATAAGACTCATCGCATGACATCGCATTATCGTGACTATTTTAAGAAGATTAGCATTTTTAACAACTAAAATAATAAATAGAAGTTAATAAACAAAATCGAAAGTCTATTACTTGTTAAATACAAAAATATTGCAAACTTTTATAGTTAATTAAACAAATTAAAAATAAAGATTGTTAATTTTAAGGTTTTAATTAAAAATTACTTTGTAATTAAGACAATTATTTTTTTTAATTAGCAATTTAAGATTTAAATTATTTATCTTGTATTAGAAATTACTAAATTAAATGCATAATGTAATAAATAAAGTAATCGTCTTTTTTATCTATTTAATTGTCGAAGACAAATATATAAGCAAACTAGTTAAATAGATATATATTAATTGCGCAACATAATTAATATATAAGTTGACGAAGTCTTAAAAGATCTAAAGATTCAAGCTATTTAATTAAAAAATAATAAATAATTACTAGTATTGTTTGTTAGCAATATGTTATGTTCTTTCTATAAATTAATTTTAATTATGTTTAGAACAATTAATGTTAACATACATTTAAAATTTCGATTATTTAATGCTTTTTTTAATTATTTTAATGTTGTTAAAAGAATTATATGCGATAGTGCGTATTTTTCAAAAACACTTGTTATTAAAGCTTACGAATTAATTTTTACAAAACTTGCGAAGTATTATTTTAAAACTAAAAACAAAGAAGAACTAATATACAATTTCGTTATAATTTTAAATTTCACTTAAAAGTTAAACTTGTATCAAAATTAAAACACAAAAAATGTTAAAAAGCAAAACTTTAATAAGATTAATCATTCTTATTACGACAAGTACAAAAAAGAGTTTAAAAACTATTTTAGTCGTTATTATAAAAAAAGAATTACGACTTCAAGAGTTAAAACGCAACGAACTAACGAAATTAACAAGATAATGCAAATTAATAATGCAATTGTTTATTTATTAATAATTATATAGTTTGTTGCGATAATTATACAAATTCTTCTTTAACGAAATTAACGTTAATCTTTATCTTTAAGCGAGAACGATCAATATCTTCGCATTAACGTCATTGTCGAAAAAACTTTAACATAAGAGTTTTGAAAAAATAACGTCTTAAATTTCTTAAAATTAGCTCAAATAACTAAAGACGTTCTTTCGTGTCTAATATTCTTTGTAAACATCGAAAAAACATTTAATTTTACTAAAAAAATTTGTTAATAAAATTGATTACAAATGACTTTAAAATGAATTGAACAAATAATATTTTTTAAGTATTATAATTGTATTATGAATTTAAATTTTAAAGAGATTATCATTAAAGCGTAAAACATTTATCGAAAAGAAAAAAACAATAATTTAACGATTAAAGAATTTAATGATTTTTTTAGAATAGATTTGCAAGATGTTTTGCGTTTAATTAGTATTTAAAGATTTAATGTTATTATATTTGTTAAAGATTTTGCATTGTTAATATATGTTTTAAGATAATATAATTAGAAGATAATATAAAATAGTAATGCAATTTAGTAATGCATTTAAATTACTTATATTGCATTAAATTAATGTATTTAATTTTTTAAAAATTATGTTAAATATTTAGAAATATTAGATTTTTATATATTTTTAAATATAATATTTCTAAATATTAAAGTTTTGATAACTTAGTAATAGCGCATTTAATTTGCAATAACATTAACACATTATTTATGATATAATTTACGAGAACATTATTATGTTATTTAAGATTATATTGTAGATTGTATGTCATTGTTATCGCAAGTTAAAAGATTAAGAATTTAAATTCTTCTTAAAATACAATGATTTTTTTTTTTTGCAATTTTTAATAAAATTATATAGAACAAGATTGTTAAACTCTTTAATTAAAAAAGTTAAATTAATGATTTAATTTTAAATTTTTAAATAATCTAAATGCATTATTATAATGCATTTTTTAATTAATATATTTGATAAAAAAGTGCATAATATAATTAATATATTTATTAGAAAAAATGTATAAATAATGCATCTTTAAATTAATATATTTGATAAAAAAAGTGCATAATGTAATTAACATATTTGTTAAAAAAAGTGTATAAATAGTGCACTTTTTGATAAACATATTTAATAAAAAAAGTGTATAAACAATGTATATAATAAAACAATGCGTTTAATAAATAATGTAACAAGATAATGCAATTAATAAATTGCATAACTAGATAACTTAAATTCTTGCTAACTATTCTTAATCTTAATTATCTTAATTAACTAGTCTAAAATTGTTATAATCTTATGCTTAACTTAATTTTTATTATCATTATTTTCGTCTTTATACTTCGACAACTTATATTTGTTTTTTATTATTTTTGCATTATCTTTAATTTTTTCGTACTTAACTTCAATTTGTTATTAATCGAATTAAGAGAATTAAATATTTTACAATTTGCGACATTTTTGTCGCTAGAAAATGTGTTTACAAACTTGTTAAATTTGTTAATTACGTTTAGATCTTAAATTGCTTTTAATTTATTTAGTTCTTCATAATGCAAAATACGTTGCTAAATGATTTAAATAATTAATATTATGTATTTCGAAATATTAATATTAAATTCGTCGTAATTCGTAGTAGTTTAACACGTATATTAGTCTTATTTTTTACATTAAACACAATACATACTTGATTAATAAAAGTAGATTTTGTTATGTTTAAATGTTAACTTTCAAATGCTATCTTCATAGTTATCGCATTAATAATTGTTTGCTTCGCAACATTCTTTTCTTTAATCTTTTTTATTAATTTTGTGTTAAAACATTTAGCTATTATATAATTAGCTTTTTGAACATATATGCATTACTTAAATGCATTATTATAAAGACTTTTCTTAATTCGCTCATTAATAATTAAGTTTTAAACATTGTTCTTTATATTTATTTGCTTGTCTTTAAATGCTTTTTAATAAAAATTTGTAACTTTAAGCTTTATTAATCGTTTATAAAAAGTTATTCGATTTGCGTTTTATTTAATATATAATAGTTTTTGATTTGCGTTTCACATTATGACACGATTTCGACTAGCAATTAATTAAGAAAGAATGAAAAAAGTTAACATTTTGCGCTTTCGATTAATCTTTATAACAATGTATACAAGTAATGCAAATTAATATTCTTACTTAATTATATAAACATATGCAATAAATAATTAGAAATTATGTTAACTAATGTATAATTTGTGAAAAAGAAAAGTATCGTAATCATAAAGTAAATTTTCGCGTTTAAAATTAAAATTAAAGTTAAGAATCTTATCTTTATTTAATATTATTAAAATTGAAAATTATCACAATTATTGTATTATTGCTTCTAATTAAGTTATTTTTTTCATTTTATATTGCGACATAATTAAGCACTTATTTTAATTATTTAATTACATTATTGTTCGTCAACTTAATTATCTTTAAATTAATACAATTTTTTCAAATAATTAACGTGAACAACTTCTTATTTACGATCTTATAATGACGCGTATTAAATAAATAAGTAATGCATTTAAGTAATGCATTCTTTGTTGCAAATTGTTAATATATTTAATGCAAAATATAAAAAAATTAAAAGATCAATTCGTAATAATATGATATTACGAGATTGCGACGATGAAGAAGCTAGCAAAAATAAGAGCAAAATTTTATCTAAAAGTACGACGTCTAGAATTTGAAAAATAATGTAAACAAGTAATGCAATAAGCTATTATTAACTAAGTTTTTACAATAGAAAAAGCGTAAATTTAAGTCTAAAATTGTGACTCTAAAAGAAATTTGTCAATATTAAAAGTTTACGAATCTATTAATTTTTAAGAGATTTTTCGAAAAACTAGTGCAAGAAGTTCTTTAAAATAAACTTTTTAACAATAGATTTAAGAACGAATTAAGTAATAAAAACTACAAAATTTAGACTTCTACATTAAAAACACTTTAAAAAACTATTAAAACGTTTTTAACTAAATTTTTTTTTAGTAAATGCATTACTTATTTGCATTACTGTTGATTCTTTACGATATTTACTAATATTTTGCTTTATGTATGTAAATAGCAATCTACTTGTTATTTACACAAAGTGTAAAATTATTTAGTAAAAAAATATGTGATTGATGACGCAATTAATAATTAATCTAGAAATTTACTATAATAATGATAAAATATAAACATTCGTCGTAATATTCGAAATTTTGAAATCGAAATGTTTTCGTTATATTTAGATGATTGAAATTAAGAATAAATAGCAAGAATACAAGTTATTTAATTATATAATTTATCAATTGCATTATCTTGTTGCATTATTTATTAAATGTGTTGTTTCGATATATACATTAATTATGCACTTTTTCGAACAAATGTGTCAACGAAATTGTTATTTAATTATAATTTTTTTTAATAAATGTGTTAACTAAATTGTTGTTTAAGCATGCATTTTTTTTAATAACAATAAAGTTAATCGAAAGATTACAATAATCTTAAACTAATTATTACATAAATATTAAAAAAATCAAATGCATTACTTAATTGCATTACTATGCAACATTTTAAGAAAAAAAATATAAAATTTAACACACAATTTATGTTTACAAATTCTACTATTAAATCGCTTTATGTCTTGACAAGTTAAGTCGAAAATTCGAATTAATATTCGATATTAACATCGTAACTTAACTTGAATACTTAATATTAACATCGTAACTTAAATTAATTTTTCGATATTAAAATCTTGACTCGATCCAAGTCTTGACGAGCTAGAAACTTGACTCGAACTCGATGACTCGACTCGACGCGATCAATCTATTAATTAGAGATAAAGTTATTCTATTAATTTGTATATACTTGTAAATTATCTATTGTATATTTTATTTAAGAATATTACTATTAAGATTGTATTTAATCTTAAATATCTATTAATTAATAATTATCTTTTAACTATGCAATAGTTCTATTAATGTTTAAATATTGTTTTCGATATATAAAATAATTTTAGTCTTTATAATCTTTTGTTATTGCAATTATTTAAATAATTTATAGATTTTCTTATAGAATTGCAACTTCGTAATTAATAAATCTAATATCTTTAATACTCTAGTATTAACAAGATTTAAGCTATTGTTAATAGAAAGTGCACAAAGAATATATATTATATATATATAATCTTTAGTATTGCTACAACAATTCAAATTTTTATAATTTTTATAATTTGTTTTTTTAGACTTTCTTTGTTTTAGACTTGCTACAATCTAAAAGCAATAATAACAAGAATTTATTATAAATATATTTTAATAACTTTAATAATAATAAAAACTTTGCAAAAGTATTAATTAATATTGTAGAGTTACAAAATGCTAACAATAAAGTTATAAAAATATAAAATTTCGCTAGTACGCTAGTACTTTTGTAAAAGATATTGGAGAGATTTATGTTATTAGAGAGATTTTTAAACGTCTTTAGACAATGTAAGCAATTACTTGATAACAAGAGTTGCAACTATAAACAATCTTATATTTAATAAATCTTTACAAATAATTCAATAAATCAAAGTAACAATAAGTAAAGACTTAAGATAAATTGAACACATTTTATAAAGAAGTTGCGTTCGAAAGCTATATACTCTTTTATTATTTAAGATTTAAAATATTTAAAATATTTAAGATTTTAATTATCTTAATTATTTTAATTTTAAATTTAAGATGTTTAAGAATTAAGTTATCTTAATTATCTTAATTCTATTAATAGATTTTTTCTTTCTAATTATCTTGTAAATAGTAATGCGCAACAAATAGTACTTATTAGCATGCAATTTATAATATTATCTTCTCTCTTTAAAAATTTTTGTCTTGATTTTTTTTTTTTCTATATTAATTAAGTTAATTACTAAACAACATCGTAATTTCGTTGCTAATTATTGCTATAAATACGTTTTTTTTACAATGTATTTTTGTCGAGTTTGCGTCTTATTTAACGTATTTTATCAAATAAATAAAGAATATCTTAAGTGTAAGAAATATTATCGAAAGAATCGAAAATATAATTTAACTCTTAATTATTAAGAAATAAATAAAGTTATTTAGAAGACTAAAAAGCTAAATAATAAAATAATAGAGTTGCGTCTAAGAATTGCGTAAAAGACAAAACAAAGAAAATTTTAATTTTATTATTTAAAAAATATAAATAATGCAAAGTCGAAGAATATCTTAAAAAACAAAAAAAACAAAAAAGAAGTCAAATATATTAAAGAAAAGTTCGAAGCTTTATTTAATATTATTATCGATTTTTTATTATTTGCTCTTTTGTTTTCTAATAATTTGTCGATTCTTATAAGTAATTTTGTTGCTAACAAAATTGTTGCAACTTGTTAAAATACTTCTTTAAATTCTTGAGTAACTTCTATATATTTTTGAAAATAAAATATTCTTTTTATTTAATAAGATAATTTTAATTTTTTTGTTATAAAATTTTCTTAATCTTATATTGTTTTTCTTTTTGTAAATGAAAATAAAATGCGTTCTATAAAGACGTAATTGAGTTCGCTAATTTCAATAATAAGATATAAAATACTAGAAATACTTTGACGTTCTTAAGTAAGTCGAGTTTGTAATTACTTAATTTCTTTATCTTCTTAACAAAAAAAAATTCGATTTTAATATAATTTAATTTCTTGCTTAACTTCTTTATTTTAAAATTTTTTATAAAAAAATATATTTTATTCTTTTTCTTTAGTTAAAATGTTATTTTTTGTTTTTTGTTTTAATACTTAATTTTTTTTTTATATCTTTAAGATGTTGTTGTGTATCTTTTTTAATATTGCTATTCTTTTAATAACTAATTAAGTTAACAAATATCTTTGTTCTTTCTTAAAAAGATTGAATTTCTTGTTATAATTAACAAAGAATAAAGTTATCTTAATAATATTCGAAATCTTTGCATTTAATATTAATTGTATTATAGATAAAAGTAATACTTAATTATTGTAAATATTGTTAATATAGTATCTTAAATATTGCTCTAGAATTTAATTTGTACGCTTTGTTTAATTATTTGTAATCGAATAATAGACAATAAATATTCTAAATCTTGTTTCTAATATCAATAGAAATATGTTTTTATAGTTAGATGTAAAGAGCTTGTCTCTATTATTAATTAGTTCTTTAAGTATATTGTAATATAATATAAGTTAATTTAATATAATATATTTTAGTTATTTTGCTATAAGCTTTTCTTTGTATACAATAATATATAAATACTTAGTAAGTTTATCAATTATTATTAATATCGAATTATATTTATTTTGAATTGCTAAGTTTGTCGATTTAAGTAACTTAATAATAAAGTTATTATAACTTTATTTTATAGCAATTTAAATAATTCTCGATATTAAATCTTGTTACAACTTGTAAATATATTATGTTTGTTTTGCTAATAACTAAGATATTGTTTAATATATATTTTGATAGTTTGTCTTATTTAAGAAAACTAACAATATTAATATAAAAGTTAAAGAATTTTAATTACTTTCAAATACTTTTATAATAATTTATTATAATGTTTCTTTATATATTTCTCGATTTTATTAATAAATATTTGAAGTTTTTCTTTTTTATTAAAAACTCTTCTTTATCGTCTTTAAGTATTTGTAAAATAATATTTAATTTATATTTGTTTGCTAATAATAATTTGTTTTTGTTAATTTTAAGTACATTATAATTAAACAATTTTCTTGTTTTTATATAATTTTTTTTTATTAAGTGCGTTTGCTTTGTTGATATCTTTGCTTAATATATATTATATTTTAAACTTATATTGTTTAAGTTACTTTAATTATTGCATTTCTCTTTTGTTTAACTATTTAATAATAGTAAAGTACAAAAGATTTTTGTAATTTGTAAGAATTATAAGTTTTAATAATTTTTCGATATATACTTTTTATAATTTTAAAAAGACTATAAGAGCAAGTAATTTCTTGTTGTAAATATTATAATTTTGTTCAATTAACAAAAGTTTTTTCGAAAAATATATTATTAAGTATTATATATTTTTATGCTTTTGTCTAAAGTATATATTGATAATTAAATTTAATATATTAATTTCAATTTTACTTAACAACTATAAGTTTATATTTTTAATATTAATTTTTTTAAATACTTTAATTTAAGTTTTTAAAATAATTTTTCTTTTGTTAATTCTTATATTTATAACGTCTTTTTTTTTGTAAAATTAATATTGCGTTAACAAAGTAGTTTTTAATAAATTTCTTGTTATAGTTTATAAAATCTAGAAAGAATTAAACTTTCTTAATATTAATAAATAATTTTTATTCTTTAATTGTTTATAGCTTTTCGTAATTTATATATACTTTATATTGTTTAACAACAAATTTAAGAAAGTTAACTTTTTCTTAATAGAACTTACATTTCTTTAGTTCAAAATATAGATTTTTTTTATTTAAATATTTTAGTACTTTGAAAATATAATTTATATATTCTTTCAAAATATTTAAGTAAATTATAATATTGTTCAAGTATATTATAATAAATTAATTTAAATATTGTTGTAATATATTATTAATTATTTTTTAATATATTGTTAAAGCGTTTGTAAACTCGAACAATATTATTGTATATTTGTATAATTTATATTGTATACAAGAAACTATTTTTTATTTTTTTTCTATTTTTATTTTATTTTAATTGTATATTTCTTATAAGTTTAGTTTAATAAAATATTTTACTTCGAACAATTAATTTTAAAGTTCGCTAATATTAAATAATAAATATTAATTTTTTATTATAATATTGTTTAGCTTTCGATAATTGATATATAGATTAAGAATTTTGTTCTTTTTAGATACAAAGAGAATCGAGTATTCTACTTGTAATTAGAATTTTGTAATAATTTTTTTTTTGTTTTTTGTTAAATATTTACAAAACGTTTCTAACTTTTTTTCGAATAAAATATATATAAGTTTAAATATAAATCGCTAGTTTAATTTAAGTTTAATCTTGTAATTTTACAATTAATATTTAAATAAAGTCTTAATTGTTTTCTTTTTTTAAAATAGATACTCTTAATTGTTGTATATTTGTAATATATACTTTAGCGATTCTCTTGCTATATTAGATAGTTTAAAGCTCTTAAAAGTTTTGCAATTCTCTTTATTTACTTTAACTTTATAACTTAATTAATCTTTGTTAATACTTGTTAAGTCGAACTTTATTAAATTGTCTTTTTGCGAAAATATAAGCTTGCTATTTACAATTAAATTTTAATTTAATCTTTTATTTATTATCGAATGCAATCGATATAAAAATTAAATATAAATTGCGTAATTATATTGCGCAAATCTAAGTACTTATATATTTTAATTAACTTCTAGGTTATATTACTTTAATTAAGATATTTCTAAAACAATATTATAAGTAATTATTTTTACTATATTAAAGATTAGTTTCTCGTAATATTGCTAAATAATTATCGATAATAATTCGTTTCTCTATTTATTCTTTTATTTTTTGCGAATAACAATTTTTTTATTTACAATTACTAGATTGTAAATATTAGATTTTCTTTAAATAAAATATTGTTTTCTTTTTATAAGAGCTCTAGTTATAAAATTATCTATTATATTAGAATTAATTATTGTTATAAGTTGACAATTGTTAATTTTAATTAATATAATAAAGTATCGTGTGTATGTTATTAAGTTTAGTTGCTACTATTAAACTAACATATTGCATTTCTTTGATATATTCTTTATTAAAAAATTTGAACTTTTTTTTGCTTCTATATTGCAACTTTTGCTCTAAATATCTATTTGCGCTAAGTTTTCTTTTGTTGCTAAATTGTTAACTTTGACTTTCTAGAAAATTGATTAACTTTGTTCGTTTCTTTTAAATAAGTGTAGCATAAGTTATTATAACAAGCTATTTAATTAAGATTTATATATACTATAAAATTCAATTGTTTTATAATAATATCTAGTATATTCTTTATTATAATAATATTGCTTTTTAGCTTTTTCTTGTATTTGTTTATAATCTTTGATAAATTAATTAAAGTCTTTAGATAATTTGTAATATCTTTTATGCATTTGTAAAAGTTCTTTTAGTTATACTCTTTATCTAAGTTAATAATTAAATTATAAAATTTAATAGTTTTCTAAAGTACTTAATTAATTTTTGCGTAAATACAAGTATCTTGTCTAATAATATTTTATCTAGAATTTTCTATAATTAATTTAAATTCTTTATTAAATAGTAGTTGTTCTTTAATTTAGTCTTAAAGATATTTGCTTCTATATTAATTTGCTTTCTAATATTGTTTTAACTATTAAATATCTCTTTTAATATAATATTAACCTATTAACAATTTGTTAAATTTTATAATTAAAAAAATTCTTGCAAAGTAATTCGATCTATTATATAAATAGTAAATTTTTTAGAATTTGTTATTTTGCTTTCTTCTAAAGTTCTTTCTTTTGTATTATTAAATAAAGTCTAATTTTATAAATATAGATTTACGATAGTTTAAATTATTATACTTCTAATTAGAACAAAACTTTTTCTACTAATATCTAATTATTAGTTTAAAGAAGATTTTTGCTCTTTTGTAAAGTTAATTGTATTGTTTTTTTATAGCTCTTTTATACAATTTGTTGTTAAGATCGATAATTACTTCGATAAGATCGAATATATATATAATAAATAAAAAAATAACAGCGCATAATTTTGTTCTTAAGATTGTTCTTAAAATCTTGTCGAAATATTGTTATAAGTACAATATTATTTTATTTGATAAAATTGATATACTTTTAGAATCTTGTTGCGTAATTTGTTACAAAAATTTGTTAAATTAAGTATTTATTTATTTTGCAATTTGTTTTTTGTTAAATATTTCGAAGATTCTTCGAAGCTTTTTCTTAAAGTTATTGAAGTTTGTAAATATTGCACAAGAATTTTTGTTATAATTTTTTAAATATTTACATAAGTTTAACTTGAGTTAATACTAAGCTCTTTCTTTAAAAAATATAAATGCAAAAATTGTCTTCTTGTTTACTAAAATAAAATAAAAGATAAAATAAATATTTATTTATATAAGCTAGTTCTCTAAATTGATATAATCTTTATAATAAACGTTAAGCTTTACAATTATCTATATCTTTAATAAATAAAATAAGATTATTATAGATTAATTGCGTCGAGTTGAGTTATCGAGTTTAAATTAAACATTTGACTTAAATCTTAACAATTTGTATTAACTTAATTCAAAAATCTTAACAGTTTAATTTGTGAAATTAACAATTCGAGTTAATTTTTATACTTAAAATTGAAAGTTAATTTGAAAAATCGACTTAAATTGTTAAGACTTAATATTAGTATAAAGAAATTCTAAAATAAATAGTAAAAAATCATATTTTATTTTATAATTTTTCGATATAAAATTATTTAATAATATATTATAATAATATATTCGAGCTATCTAGATAGCTAAAATTAAATTATTAACTTAACTTTTTTTATTAAAAAGTTTAACAATCTTGTTTTGTATAATTTTATTTAAATTATTTTTGTTTTTTTAATTTTATTGAAATTATTTTTGTTTTTTTAATTTTGTTTATTTTTGTTTTTATTAATATCTTTATTTATGTTCTTCTTATTACTATTTTTAAATTAAAAAAAATAAAATATTATTGTATTTCAAAAAAAATTTAAATTCTTAATCTTTTTACTTTTAATAATAATAATATAATATTTACAAAAAAATTAAGAAAAGCATAATAATGTTTTTTAAGACTTTTTTATAAATATTATGTTATTGTTATTAAAGTACAATTGCTTTATTACTAAGCTATTAAGACTTTAATATTTATGCATATTTTATCTAAAAAGATATAGAGAACTAATAATTCTAAAGCAATAATATAATTCTTAAATAGTTAAATATATTATTTAAAAAATCGATTTAAATTATTAAAATATTAGTTAAAATATAAATTGTATTTAATAGATTTAAAATTTTAGTTTTATGCTTTATTTAAATTATTTAATTACAACTTAATAATATAATATAATAATGCAATAAAATAATATATTATAATAATAATATATAATAGTAAATTCTTTAAGCTATATATATAAAATTATTAACTTAAAATCTTAATAATTTTGTTTGCTTTATTATTATTTTAAATAATTTAATTTAAGTTATTATTTATTTTGTTATTTTGTTATTATTTTTATTTTTATAATTTTTATCGATTTTATTGTTATTGTTTTTATTTTTTTTGGTTTTATTTTTTTTTACTATTATTATTATTATTTGTTGCTATTATTATTATTATTTGTTGCTATTATTATTATTATTTGTTGCTATTATTATTATTATTTGTTGCTATATAGTAGTTATAACTTAACTGTTTTTATATTACTTTAAGTCTTATATTAAGTTTCTTACTTATTATTATTCTTTTTAATTATATTATTAAGATTCTTTATTTTAATAATAATAAAATTCGAAATCTCTTTTTTCTTTGCATTATTTATAAATGCAAATATTTTGACAAAAATATTAAACAATTTTAGAAAATTATTATTGTTAGTTCTTTTTAAGTTATTTAAGTTATTATAATAAATAATTTGTTATTAAATAATTTTTATAATCGATTTTATGTAAATCGAAAAGCTTTTATTAATATTAAGCTTGTTATTAACGCTTAACTATAATAATAATTAACTTAAATATAGAACACAATTAATATATTTAAGTAATATATATTTTCTTAAAAAAGAATTTTATTATTATATTTATATTTTTACGCAACTTTTGTGCTTTTTTAATAATTTCAAATTAATTTACTTTCTTAATTGTAATTTTTTTTTTACTCTAAGTTTCAATTTATTTTCGAAATATTTTACTATTAAGTTGTTAGTATTGTATGCTTTGTTATATTATTTAAATATATTATTATAAATTTCTTTATTAATTGGATACTTTTTAACTTTTTTTTTAATATTATTTTTTATAAATTTATAATTTAATTTTGCAACTTTCTTTTACAAAGACGTTTTACAAAGTTTCTTAATTTATATTAAGATAACTTTTTAATTATTGCTTTATTTTTTGTACAATCTTTTGCAATTATTATTTTAATCTTTTATACAATTTCGACTTGCAATAATTTTTAAATTTGTTAATAGTATTTTTATTATTTGTGTATATACTTAGTTTATTTTACAAGTAATATATAAAAATAATGCAATTATATAATAACTTAGAAGTTTTTTATATTATTTAATAAAATGCGACAAGATTTAAAGAATAAAAAATTAAAAAAAATTAATAAAATTATAAATAATATATTAATAAGTAATTTTATTAAAACAAAGTAAAAAATATATATATTAAAGTTAAAGTTAATATTTATTTATTAATACCTACTTTGAACTTTTGTTAATACAAGATTATTATTTCTTTATACTAATATATATCTAATTTTGTTAATATATTACGTAAGTTTATTTTTGTTAATTGCTTTGTTGTTTATATTATATACTTTTATTATTAATTATTAATTCAAGTCTCTCTTTTTATGCGATTTTTCGATGCATTTGCATTAGTAAAGATTATCAAAATTATTATTTATTTTACTATAATTTCTTTGAATTTTATCTTAAATTTAATATTTTTTGATTACGTTTATATAAACTTCTTTTTAATATTGTTAAGTTCATTATTTTCTTTAATAACTCGCAGAAAGTAAACAAATAATATATACAAATAATGCGAAACGTTTTGTCTAAAATTAATATACTTAATTTGCTAGTTTATTAATCGATTCTAAAGTTTTCTTGCAATAAATTAATTCTCTAATTTAATTATAACAAAATAAGCACAAATAAAGAAAAATCTCGAAAAGAAACAACTATTAAAAAAAAGAATATTAAAGATACTAATATAATTAAAGTTATACGAACAAATAATATATTTTTAACTAATATGTTAATGTTTTGCAATAACAAATACGAAAATGAAAACTCAATATTGTTGCTCTTTGTAAAATTAAAAAATATTAGAAGTTAATAAACTTTCTTATCTCTCGACTTTTATTTTAACATCAAATTGGCGAAATTCTATATAATAAGATTAACAATTTTAATTGTAAAAAGAAAGATTATCGCATTTAAAGCTTAACTTTAACAATACTTTAAGAAACAATTAAGATATTTATATATATCTTTTTTTCTAGTAAATATATTATCTTTTTGTATTATTATTATAATAACAAAGTTGTAATTAGTATGATCGTTAAGTTGGATCAAACACTTTTTTCTCAATCTAATCCATTCTCTTGGGCCTCGTAGGGTTGGGCCAGGGCTAAGGCGCGAACCCGACCCTAGGGTTGGGTTTCGTCGGGCTAATGTCAAGAACTTAAGCTAACTTCGTCGCGTTAGCATTCGCTTATCTTATCTTATCTTATCTTATCTTATCTTATCTTAGCACTAACTCGATTAAGCTAGCACAGAATTCATGCTAACCTAGTTAGGCTAGCGCAAGGTTCACGCTAACCACATATGATTAGCGTGTCACGTGACGTCACGTGATTGGGTGAGTCAAGTTGAACATTCGACGCGCATTCTTCGCTCGTCTCACCCTATTAAGCTAGGAAATTTGCCTAATTCTAGGGTTAGGGTTGGACGAGTTAACTCGATCGAGTTGAAACTCGATTCAACGATCACGCTACGCAAAACTATAAGAGTATATTTGTAAAAAATAATAATATATTGTTAACAAGCAAAACTAAGTTTTATTTACTTTTGTCAAATTTAATTTATTAAATCTTTAAATTTTAAAAATATTTCTTTATTTAAAGATTAATGTAATTGCGTAATTAATATATTTAACAAAGTATAAAATAAATAAAGTTTTAACAAATATAAATATTTTATACTAGTTTTTGTAACTTTTATTAATTTTCTTTTAAAAGACTCTAAATCGAAACAAATATTAAATTGAGTTATTAATTACAATTGTAAAAGCGCGAATTTAATAAAATTAATATATATATTATCTCTTTGCATTATTATAAATCTAAATATTTTTTTAATTATATTAGACAAGTCTATGCTTCTTGCAATATCTTAAAGTTGTTTATTCTTTAATTATACAACAATATTGTTATTTGTTGCTTTTGATTTTATAATTAAAATAAAATCTTAAGTTATAAGATTAATAATATAAGTTAAACAAGATACAAAGTTTCGTTGTTTGTTTTATTATAATTCTTGTTAATTTAAAATTTTTTCGAGTTTGTTCTTAAGTATATTGTTATTACTTATATTATCGATAATAATTTCAAGAAGTTTGTTTCTAATCTTAAAAGACTTTAAAATTCGGTAGTCAAGGTAAGCCCTTCTCCCCCCCCTATCCCCCCTTCCAACCCCAGTGTACTTTCGACCAGCGTCTAGGCCTTTCCTCTGATATGCTTCAGATAACCCTTTCGTGCTTGAGGATGAGAAGAGAAAGCCTGGTGAAGCAGGCGCCTTCATCAAGGTCACCAGCGAGGAGCCAAGGACCGGGACTGCGCCCCTGCTCCGCTCCCACTATTTCAAAGCCTCCCACGGAGTCTCTCGATCGGCCGACCTGTCCTGGTATCGCTCTTCTCCAGCATTTGTATGGACGGGTCTCGACGAAGACAATTACGAAGCAGCAACGATCGCAAGCCTTTCCTGTGCCATCACTCCAACACCTTCTACGTAATCTCAGGTTCAAAATGCCCCGCTTGAAGGGCAGGAATAGGAGATCACCAAGATTATTGACAAGAGACGGGCGAGAAAGGGCTATGAATACAAGGTGCGCTGGAGGAATATATGGCTGCCCAGAAGCGAGTTAGGGAACACTCAGCGATTTCTGCAGGAGTTTGAGGCACGAAGTAGGGCATATCGAGGCTCCAGGCGCTGCAAAGCGGCAGGCGTGGGCAAGGCTGGATGAGTTTCTCAGGGTCCATGCTTAGAAAGAGAGCTGCGGACGTCTTCCATCTCTTAGAAGTTTGATAAGCACCCGAGTGTATTCTGCAATTCTAAACGACCCTCCCACATCTCCACGCTTCTTGACCTTCGAAACGTGGACCGAGCATGATGCTCAAGCATACCGTACCGAGATTCGAAAGCCACTCAATATCTCTCTTGCCATTCCACGAAGCCGGCGCGAAGCTCTGCAAATCTTTCATTTCGAGTCTACCGTATTCTGTCTCTTGTTCAAGCTCCAATGCTGTTTCGAACAGTTGGGCAAAGGTTACAATAACATAGAGCCGCGATGCAATCGCCCAGAGCCTCACGTTCAGAGATATACAGGCTCAGCAGCGGCGTAACGGCATATACGCTTGTGCTACTGCTCATTCTTCCGCGAATTGGACTCGACGACCGTTTGCGTTTTGGAGTGTCGATACAACAGACCCGGGCCCGGAGCTGCTACTTCTGTTGGGGCCAATCGAATTCGGCGAAGGCGCTAGCGGTCTAGTGACGTCTCCTGCGTTGGCTGGCCGGGCGCTGAAAGAGCGGCGCATCCACTTCAGCTGATGCCCGTCACTACCCAGCGCTCCTCATCTGCATCGCTGGCAAAGGCGAAGATCCGCGCTGTTCGGCAAGGCAAAAGCAGGGTCAGGGAGGGACGAGGGGTGATTGGATGAGGAGATTTGGAAACGGCCGAAACTCCCGAGTGCGAGGAGCAAAGGAACGCGGTCAGATATCTAGGTAGGTCATGCATCCAGGGGGAGATTTCAGGAAAGTATCAAGCATGTGACGGTCGCCTTGGATATAAACAAGACGTTCATCTCGCTAGGACTAAGTTTATGACGGATTCTTCGAGTATACAAGAAAGGCTCAAGACAGCAAACCATTATATTGCTCAAAACAAACCCCTATACCTCCGTCATCGCTTGAAACTCTGTCGAAGGTTCACATATCTAGACTGCCTATTGATCTCAAAGGTTGGTACCCTTAGGTTAAGTCTCTATATGGGCTCGGCTAATTTGATATCCCCAAGGCAGCCGAACATGTCTCCCTGTACCTCCTGTAGCGGCTCTGGAATAAGTGGCCAAGGTGCATGTGGTATATGCCAGGGTTCAGGGAAGGAGCCCGGCTCCAAGTAGTACAACGTAAGGTGGTCGACAGAAGCAAGCAAATTTACGCTAAGACCGGTTGGTAGGTGGCAGGGAGCCCCACGAATACAGCTTTACGCTGTCCTACCGTGGCTTCATGGTCATTTTGCGCCTTTGGTTGTGGAGTGCGGCAGGGACATCCCCTGAGAGTGGTAACTGAATCTGCTGAGGCTGCTTGAATTTCGGCGAGATATGTGATAGACTTACAGACTTGTCATTACCGCGGCGTAAAATCGGTATCATCAAGCTCCTGCCCTTTGCCTGAGTAATTTCTCACTCTGGCCATTACGAACCCTATGATTAAGATCAAAGTTTGATCGATGCTCGTGTTACACTGCCCCTGTTCCACGTATTACAAGGCGCTTGTGCCTGGTGCCTGGCACGTTATTCGAATGGCCGATCCGTGTTCCGTTCCTCGTCTTTAATGGCTAGGCCTAGAAAGCCGTCAAAGATACAAGTCGGTAGAAACGTGGGAATGTTGTATTCGAATCCCTCAAGGCTCAGATGCTCCTCTGCACTATGTTCATGACTTGGCACCTAGGAGCTGCAGGATAACCTCGTACATGCCGAACATGATGGCCGTGGACGGTACCACGCGTAGAAGATGTGCTGTCATTCCACCATACATAGCCGCGAAGCCCTCTTCCTTCCAGAGCAGGCAGAAACATTGGACCAGGCCCGTGTATTTTTGTTGATCAAGTCCTACTGGTGCTTGCCGCAACCTGGTTCTCACTACCTAGAGTCATTATGAGTGCTCAGGAATAGCTCAAAAAAGTAGCGGAAATCTCTTACCTCGTGCGGATACGTGACGCCGGCCGCCACAAGTTTTGCGCTTCCTGCGGCACCGATCTTCCATCCCAGATGTATAGTCTCTTCCCAGGGCGTCAGGGGCTTTCCAGCTCTCCCTATTGATTGCTCCTGCCTTGCAAGACGCAACTTCATCTGCTCATAGAGAACCCACTGCAGTGAACTCTCGGCGATACCCAGATAGCTCGCGCTCAAGCCACGATAAAACCCTTTGATTCCTTCATGACGAAGTACTTGCCTGGCACAATCAAAACTGTTCCCATATCGTTTGGTGGCCACCAAACCGGCTTCCTCTGCACCTGACTTGTCGAGCTGCAGGCGCGTCTTGATGAGCCAGATCGGATTTGTAGCTGTGCTTACGACCACTCCTGCAGCGGCGGCAGAAAGAAGGTGTACCCACGCCGCTTCCTGTCCATTGTTCATAGTCCTTGATATAAAGCTTTTGCTGTTCCCATATGCATAAAACTTGATCGCGCTCGAAGGGATGACGCCGGTCAGGGTCGGGCCAAGGCCTTTGAAGAGAGCCCGCCAGCCTTCAATGCGATGGATAGAGAACAGAACCTGGAAGGTTTCGCGGAAGCTGATCAAGGAGGAGCGGAGGAATGGTGCGGCATATGGGACTTGCGCTCTGGAAGAGGCGAGAGCGGCGCCAGATTGCGATCTGTAGAAGTCGGATTGAAGCCGAGTCTTGAGAACATCCAAGGGCGAGGTGACCAAAGCGGCCGTCATACCACCAATTCTGCAGGGAGGTTTCAGCTGAGCTTGTCCGGGAAATGTGAAGTTTGCATACCCTCCAGCTACAAAGTGTGCCCATGACTTGTTCAAGTGCAGCTTTCGGTGTCCTTTGCGGTTCGCAGCAAGCGACTGTTCCTGGGATTCCAACCCCGACATGTGAGTGATGGTGCACGGGGGCATGGTGATGGGTCCATGTTGCTCCTTGTTGATTTTGTGAGAAGATTTCACGGAGGATCCATCGGCCCGGGGCCTGGTCTATTAGGGTTAGGGTTAGGGCTAATCCCTGTTCGTTCGGACAGGACCCGCGATTCCCCACAGGTGTCAGGCAATCTCGATACCAGCGTACCGCAGTTATATCCGGCTTGCGATTAAGGGGTGGACAAAGCAAGAGTGGAATCCAATGGCTGCAGGAAGAATCCGTGTTACTCTCCAAATTCATGGTGTCCCCATCAAGATTGATTCAATATAGTGCAGTTGGTCATGACAGAGCTGCAGATAAACGGGAAGGGCACCGCGGGGATAGGGACAAAGAAGATGGCCACGATTGATGCGGGTGTGAGGGAGGAAGATATCAGGCAACGGGGACGTTCGACATTGCCATGAAAGAGGTGTCGAGCTCGGAATTCGGCCTCACCAAGATCTGGAGAGCGTCGAGATGGAGTCGTCCCATTTCGTTGCGCCACACAAGCTCCACGATATTCCATAGATGGCAAGTCATGGTGGGCTTCAATTTCATCAATACATCTGGGTATTTGCTCCGTCTTCGCCGTAAAGCGCATATGTAACCACTCCAGTTGCAAATCTCAAATGTTATCGGTTCATGACCTTCTCAAGCTCACAGCCCCCAGGAAATTTCAAATACGCAGCCAGTCGTAATTTTCAAACCGCCTATTGAGATCTTAAGTATCTAAAATTAGTCTCGATATTGCTTATTCTGAGGCTGCAGGTTAGGTCTCGGGGTCGAGTGTCAAAGATCACTAGTGGCTCTGATATGAGCGAGTCACAATTAACTCTAGGGTAAGCATGTTCAATGAACACCAACGAGATCTATCTGGGCTATGAACGAGCGTGCTTGTATGGATGGGAACTTAGGCAGCCTAGCCTGTCCAGCGATCAAACATGCTGAGCACGCTGAACAGTGTTCAGGGTGTAGAGTCCCTCGACGCACTGAATCCACTTCCAAGGCTACTTCGCCGGGTAATCTGTGTACCCACCCTCTGGGTTCAGCTTTTTGATGTAGCTCGACATGCAGAGTTCTTGACTACCCCAGACAGCCAACACATCTCGACTGTACCGTCCCCAACGCAGCATATACAGCTTTTCGTCGCTGAACCTCCCCTTCAGCTTCGAATGCCTGTGCTCCGACCGACAATCCCCTCTCCCGAAGCTGCTCACTCGCAGGACTTGCTATAGCGTGCCTCTGGTGGAATGACTCTCCGAAACCGATAGGTTCTCAAAGGCGTTCCACATTTTCATCATCTATCTTTCTGGGCTATCTAACATCTCCAAGAATACGGCAAATCCATTTTCAAACATACTACAAAAGGCCAGATAGCGCTAAGGCTTACCATTTCCGTTTCTTAAGTTCTACTCCACTTTCTGCAATGTTTAATCACTCCAACCGTCACCTTTACCTCCCCATACCTCTTTGATTCCTGTTCATCCTCCACCAAGCACATAGTCAGAGCTAGAGTTGATGACTCCCAAGGCAGAGCTTTTTTCTCGAAGGCAAGGGATCAAGTCAAGGCCGAGACTGTTGGTGAGTATCGGGTTTTGATAGGTGAATGTCAGTTCAATATTCGACGACATGGACGTCGCTACGACATGGTACAAAAAGCCGCTAGAGACGATTGATTATGGCGAGTATGGGGCTCATGACGATTGGTGCCCTTCTTAGCCTACCCACGGGGTTATTTGATAAGGAAGTCCCCGAAAATTACCCGATCAGGCTTAGTTTAGGGCGTGGTTTGCCAGGAGTGTGATGGGTGGTGTCTGTAGTGGTTGCCTTACCGAAACTAGGTGTGTGTAGACTGGCTACCTACCTTACTATAAACGTGCCTCCCATGCTTGCAAAGAGGGTGGACTCTATCATTACGATCTCGAACAAGCCCAAAGGAGCGCCTGCAGATTCTTGGGCAGGAACCACGGTCTGGAGAGAGAAGGCTATTATTTGTTCAGCTGATTGATAGAACGAACAGTCTAAGTCTTCCCGTCACCCGTCGCCTACGAAGGGAAAAATACTGCTAAGTGGTCTCATACCGTGCTGCCATTATCCCAGCAAACTGGGTCTTCTCTGTTCTAGCGTATTAGTATTCATGTTCTGCGCGGACGACCACGACCTCGCTTAGGAGGTGATCCGCTATTTGTAGCTACATCGCCGGAAACGTCGCGAAGCCCTTTGATGTTCTCGAAGTCGACGGAGTCCAATCGGCTACGTTTATGAGAGCTAGGGGACTTATCATTCTCGTGGCAAGAACGGGCGCGTTTCTTCTCGCTCGTGGTCGGCGATGTCGTTGGACGAGAGGGGATTCGCAAAGTAGCGGGTAGATTTTTTAACGCCTGTAAAGAGGCATTCGGTCAACGGACTGATAAACGTGGTGAAGGAGAAGGGTGTTGGACTTACTTCGTCGATAATTTGTGGCGTCGCCTTGATCAAGGCTTCGCAAGCTGTGGTGGTAATCTTCTTCAATGCTTGAGCTACCAGTGTCTCTGCGTTGAGAATGTGATTCTCAGTGGAAGTGGGAGACGCAGACGAGATCCCGCCAAATCGGTGCAAGGTAGGCTGGTTGGGGATTTGAGCGCTTGAGCGTTGACTGGGACGCTGCAAGGCCAACGACGTCGGCTGTCTCTGATCTAGCGTATGATCGAAGAGCGTGTTTTGTGAATGCTCAAATGGTTGAGGAAGAAGATGGCTTTGATGGGGAGGCTCGGACAAGCTCGGCTTGCGATAAAAGCGTGCTTGATCACGCTGCACCTGATCAGAAGAAGAGAGATAGTCGTCGAGAGTCGGCAATGAATTAAAGGCCGGCCAAGCAGCTGGCTCGAGGTCGGCAAGCTGATGGGGAGCTAAGCGAAGAGTATAATTAGTATTCGCTTCTGTCTTGAAGAATCAATGGTGGAGTAGACTGACGTTCGAGTGCTGCTTGGCCATGGCTGGCAACCTCGCCCCAAATAGTTCCGGGAGCAGGCTGAGATGGCAAGATATTGGTTACAGTCTCACAAGACTGCTGGATGGACCCAGCCTCGTTCGATTGGCACATTGGAAGATGCGGCGTCGAAAGGATATTTTGCTCATGGAGGTAATTGATGTTATGATCCAGGATCGGTTGGAAAGGGTCGGCCATGTTGTCATCCCACTCGTGGTCAGATCAGATTCGCACCAGCTATAACGAAGGATGCATGAGAAAGGGGAAAGATCTTGTCCACAACAGAGTAGGGTAGTCCATCGTCCTGGGCATCGGCGGAGTAAAAGAGCCTTCCAGCAACAAAGAAAAGAGTCCCGCGGTATCATCATCTGCAAGCTTTCCGCAGCTTTTCTCGTTTCGGTTACGAATGTCTTGCCCTTAGCTCAGGGGTCGGCGACGAACTCAGCTTCAACTTCCCACTTCGCCAAGGGGGGGGCGCGGAGTATACTGCACCACCATTGATCCAAAGTCCATGTGCTGTCGCCACATAAGGTGGCACGGAGTAGTTGATGGAAAAAATGATGATCGTTAAGGTATTTTTGACGATGGGTGAATGGACACCACTCGGGGTCCAGTCCCACAACCGGCGTCGGGTGCTAACCTGAGACAAGAGTAGGGTAGAGGAGTTCTGCGAGCTTGGCAGAACTTGCCTCAGTTCTTAGAGTGAAAATGCCAAGCCTCTAGCGGGTTGACATACTAACTAAAGTTAGCAATGCTTTTACGTCTAAGCTCAAAACTTTTAGATATAACTCTTAATACACAAATATTTGTTGCAAGCAATAATAAAATATAGAGTTAAAACTAATATTATAGATTAAATACTATATAGAGAAACTTTGATAGAGCAAATAAGTTATCGTTGAACAACTATAAAATAATTTTCTATCTTAAGCGCTTGCATTTAATAAGCTAATATTTGTTAATCTTACTTCTAAGATAACTTATTATATATAGATATCTAGATAATAATAAAGATTTTCTTGTCTTAACAACTATATATATTAAATTATTGCAACTTATAAACACTTAAATAATAGAAGACATTCTGCTTCTTAAACTACAAATAGAGAAAATATCTATAGTATCTTAAACTTCTTTTTATGTAAACTATTAAATAAAAAAACATCTATAGAAATCTAGATTTTTTGCTTTCTTTGCGCTTAAAATATAAGCGTTTTCGCAACAAAAAATTAATATACTTTAGATTGTCTAAAATTGATTTTATAATTTAAACAAAGTAAATAATTAGAAAATAATTAAGATCTTAATAATTTGTTAAAAAGCGCAAATTATGTTCTTAGATAAATTATAATAATTAACAAATTACAATTATTCTAGTGCTATTAGATTAAATCTTACTTTTGTATTGCTACTACAAATACTATATCTAATACTTTGTTTTTTCTAAACTATATAGTAAATATTACTTTAGCTATATTGTTCAAAATTGCTTAAGTAATATTTAATAATAGTTGTTAATTTAATGCGCTATACAAGTTGTTTGTTAGATATATTGCTAGTGCTATATAGTAATATAATAAAGAAAGAACAAAAAAATAGAGAAGAAAGCGAAAGATAAATAATAAAAAGTTCTAAGATAGTTTATTAGTAACAAAAAACTAGTTTAAAGAAAGAAGAAGCAAATCTTGCACTTATATAAAATATTAAATTTCAACAACTTCAAATTTTTCTCTAAAATTAATATTCTATATAATTATATTAACTTATCTCTATATATTGTATATATTATATTGTATAATACAATTCTAATAAACAAATATAAACTATTAAATACTTAAGATATACTACACAAATATTAATAAAAAAGAGTCGAAAATAAAGATAACAAATCTTGTAAAAAGTAAACAACTTAATAGATAAAAAAGAGCTTAATTTTAAAAGATATTAAATTTGTTTAAGAAGTATTTTTGATTGGCGCAAAATATTTAAGAGTTCTAGAAAATATATTTAGATTATAAAAGTCTCGAAAAGTATTTAAAGAAGAGATTAATTAATAAATTTTAAACTTTAAATATAATAATTTGAAATATATTTCTTGTTAGTTATTGTGTTCTTAGTTAAAAACTTATATACTTTTTTTAACAAATTATAATTCTTTAAAAAAAGAAGAAAATCTATAATCAAAGATTAGATAATATAAGATTACGATACAAGATCTTTAATATATAGAATATGTATTCTCTTTAGAGATCAATTAATAGTTAGCAATATTAACAAAACACAAAAGAATTCTAATATTAATTTATATCTATATTAGCTTTTTTATCTTGTTTGTATTAATATTTTTTCACGTCGATTTAACAATACTTTAAAGTATATAAAGTATTATTATTATATTGTTAATATATTATTGTAATTAATGTTGCAACTATAAATAATATTTGTTTAATAAAATATTATAATTTATTAAGTATATAAGATAGATTAAATAATAATAGCTATTAGTTTTAAAGTTGTAACTATTCTTTAAAATATTATATAAAATATTTGTAATTTAGATAGTGTAATCGACGAGTTAAGTTTCAATTAGAACGAATTGACTCGTTCAATTTTAATCCTGGAATCAGGCAAAAGTTCTAGCTTAATCGAGTGAATCGAACGCATAAGACGCGTCGAGCGCTTAATTTAACTCGCCCAATTATGTAGCGTCACGTAACGTGCTAATTATATGCAATTAGCGTAAATTCTACGCTAGTTTAATCGAATTAGCACATAGATAAAATAAGATAAGATAAGCGAATGCTAACGCGACGAAGTTAACTTAAATCCTTGGTATTGACTCAACGAAACCCAATTCTAGAATCGAGTTTGCGCCTTGATTTTAACCCAATCCTACGAGATTCAAGAGAATAAATTGGGTTAAGAAAAAAGTGTTCGATTCGACTCAACGATTACACTAAATTTAGAATCTAGATTTAGTATATTAATTAGCTATTAATAATCTTTCTTTTTTCTAATTTTGTTGTTTCTCTAGATATTTCTAGTTGTACTTATTGTTTTCTAGTATTTGTTAATTATTGCGCTATATTAAGTTGTTGCTCTAGATTAACTCTTATAAACTTTCGCAATTAATATTTTTAACTTTATTAACTTTTGTATCTTGTTGTATTGAAAAAAAATAAAAAAACTTATATATTTATATAATCAAATAATAAAAAAACAATTGCAATAAAAGCAAAGAAGATTTTAATTAAATCTTGTTAATAGTAAAACTTATAGTTCTTAAAATATATACTTAAAATTAAGATTATTAATAGAATAAACAAGTATTTAACAAAACTAAGTTCGAAGTTTTGTAATAAAAAGAAAGAGTTAAACTATAACAATATAAATATTAACGCTAAAAATAAGTAGAGATCTATCAAAAATATTAAGTTAAAAAAATTCGAAAAACAATTGTATTATAGTTACAAAAGCTAGATATATTAAAATAGAAAAAAAAATAAACAAAAAAAATGCAATAAAATTAAAATTATCGCTAAACAATTATATGTGTTATATAATTTTCTAAAAATCTAATATCAAAAATTTAAAAATTTAATTAGCAATTTCTAATATAAACATAAAATATATTAAATTAATATTAATCTAATATAATAAACTAGTTTATAAATAAAACATTTTTCTCTTCTTTTAAATTAATGCACTTCTTTGGATTTTTTATTAATTATTGTATTAATAATATATAAAGTTTTTTTTTCGCTATTTTAAAAAGTTTAACAATAATAGATTTTTTTTTTGTATTCTTGTTATATTTTTCTTAAGATTTTAAATATATATTTCTTTTTTAGCAAGATTTTATATACAAAGATCTGCTTTATTTGTTCGATATAATATTTATAATATTTAACAAATTTTTTACAACAAAAGATATATTTTATTTCTAATATATTAGTAATTTAAAGACTAATAATAGTAAAGTATATTAAGATTAAAATGCATATTAATAGATTAATTTATTTGTTAATATAACTATACTTTTTATATTACTTTATCTTAACATAATTAAAATATAAAATATTTTGTATCCTTTAATTATCTTAGTAAGTATTAGACAATATATGCTTTAGGAAAATTAACTATCTTGTTAGCGCAAAGCAACAGATTCTTTTTTGCGCAATATTAAATAGATAGAAAATCTTATATTGTTGTAAAACAATATATTTTTCTCTTAATAATATTTATCGAAAAAGTTTTGCTATCTTTAATATTAAGTTCTAGAGAAGTTAATAATAAAGCTTTAAATAGCAAAAAACAAATAATAATATAATTTTATAATATAATTCTAATTGTTAATTTTAAATTAACAAAAACTTAATAAAGTAGAAAATAAGAATTTGTTTAATGTTTTTGTGCTTAAGAAGTATTTACTTATAATTTTTATAATTTGTCTTATATATATTCTTCTTATATAATTTAAGCTTATATATTATTTGTCTTTTTTTTGTAACTACTATATAACACTTATTTCTTATCTATACTTTTGTTTGCTTATTAATATATTGCAATTACTAAATATAATATATACTAATAGAAAATAATTTTAAAAAAAATTAATATACAAATTTAATCAAAATTTAAAAGATCTAAATATTTTTGCGTTAAGATAGATAATATCTTTATTACTTGTAAATATTGTATTAAATATTTACTTTAATATAAATTAAGCTCTCTTAAATAATATACTTAATTTTATAGTTATATATAATCTTTTTTCTATTTTGTCTTTATATTATGGATTAGGATAGAATCTAATAGAAAAACGCTTTGACATCTTTGTTACGCTAATACTTCTATTAGAAATATTAGAGATAGTTATGCTATTAAAGAGATTTATAAACGTCTTTAGACAATGGAAGCAATTACTTAATAATAAAAGGTTGCAACTTTAATAGTTGTAACAATAATTTAGACTTAAGATAAATTAAATACAATCTATAAGAGAGTTGTATTCGAAAGCTATATACTTCTTTCTATTATCGAAAATTCAAGATACTTAAGATGCTTAAAATCTTAATTATTTTAATTATTTTAATTATTTTAATTATTTTAATTTAAAATATCTAAAAATTAGATTGTCTTAATTATCTTAATCTTTTTTTATAGACTTTTTTCTTCTAATTATTTGTAAAGAGCATTGCGCAATAGATAGTATCTATTAGTACGCAACTTATAATACTTTTTGTTTTTTCAAAAACTTTTGTTTCGAAATTATGCATTTTTTATTATTATATTAACTAAATTAACTATCGAATAATATTGCAATTTTATTGTTAATTATTGCTATAGATACTCTATTTTTGTAATATATTCTTGTCAAGTTTGCATATTCTTTAATATATTTTATTAAAGAAATAGAAAGTATCTTAAGTATAAGAAATAGTTTTGAAAGAATTAAAAGTACAATTTGATTTTTAATTATTAAAAAATAGATAAAGCAATCTTAAAGACTAAAAAGCTAAGTAATAAAATAAAATAATTTTGTTTAAAGATTGCGCAAAAAACAAAATAAAGAAAATACTAATTTTATTGTCTAAAAAATATAAGTAATACTAAGTCGAAAAATACTTTAAAAATCGAGAAGAACAAAAAAGAGATTAAGTATATTAAAAAGATATTCGAAGTTTAATTTAATACAACTATTAATTTATTATTGTTTGTTTTTCTATTTTCTAATATTCTGTTAACTTTTATAAATAACTTTGTTGTTAACAAAATTATTTTAGTCTATTAAATAATTTTTTTTAAATTTTTAAGTTACTTCTATATATTTTTGAAAATAAAATATTCTTTCTATTTAATAGAATACTTTTAATTTTTTTGCTATAGAATTTTTTTAATCTTAAATTGTTTTTTTTATAGATAGAAATAAAAGATATTCTATAAGAATATAGTTAAATTTGCTAATTTTAACAATAAAATATAAAATACTAAAAATACTTTAATATTTTTGAGTAAATCGAGTTTGTAATTAATTGATTTTTTTTGTCTTTTTAACAAAAAATAATTTAATTTTTTGTTTAATCTTCTTATCTTAAAACTTTATAAAAAGATATATTTTATTTTCTTTCTTTAGTTGAAATATTGTTTTTTGTTTTTTATTTTAATACTTAATTGATATTTTTTATATTTTTACAATATTATTGAATATCTTTTTAAATATTACTATTTTTTTAATAGCTAACTAAGTTAATAGATGCTTTCGATTTTTTTTAAAAAGATTAAATTTCTTGTTATAGTTAACAAAGAACAGAATTATTTTAATAGTATTCGAAATATTTGTATTAAGTAATAACTGTACTATAGATAGAAGTGAAATTTAATTGCTACAAGTATTGTTAATATAATATTGCAAATATTACTTTAAACTTTAATTTATTTGCTTTATTTTATTATTTGTAATTAAATAATAGACAATTAATATATAAAGTCTTGTATTTAATATTAATATTAATATTCTTTAATAGTTAAATATAAAGAGTTTGTCTTTGTTATTTGTTAGTTCTTTAAATAAATTGTAATATTATATTAGTCAATTTAGTACAATATATTTTAGTTATTTTATTGTAAACTTCTTTTTATATATAATAATATATAAGTACTTAATAAATTTGTTAACTATTATTAGTATCAAATTATATTTATCTTTAATTACTAAATTTGTCGACTTAGACAACTTAATAATAAAATTTATTGTAATTTTATTTTATAGCAATTTAGATAGTTTTTAATATTAAATTTTGTTAAAGTTTATATATATACTATATGTGTTTTGCTAATAATTAAAAATTGTTTAATATATATCTCGACAATTTGTCTTATTTAAAAAAAACTAATAATACTAATATAAAAATTAAAGAATTTTAGTTATTTTAAAATACTTTTGCAATAATTTGTTATAATATTTCTTTATATATTTGTTAATTTTGTTAATAAATATTTAAAGTTTTTCTTTTTTTATTAAAAACTCTTTGATAATATCTTTAAATATTTGTAATATAATATTTAGCTTAAATTTATTTGTTAAAAGTAATCTATTTTTGTTAATTTTAAATATATTGTAGTTAAACAATTCTTTTGCTTCTATATAATTATTTCTTTTGTTAAATATATTTGCTCTATTATTGTTTTTGTCTAAAGTATATTCTATCTTAAATTTATATTGTTCGAGTTATTTTAATTATTATATTTGTATTTTGTCAAACTATTTAATAGTAATAAAGTACAAAAGATTTTTATAATTTGTAAGAATTGTAAATTTTAATAATTTTTTTATATATACTCTCTATATTTTAGAAAAATTACAATAGCAAGTAGCTTTTTGTTGTAAATATTATAATTTTATTTAATTAACAAGAGTTTTTTTAAAAAATGTACTACTAAGTATTATATATTTTTGTATTTCTAATTAAAATATATATTTATAACTAGATTTAATATATTAATTTCAATATATATTAACTATTGTAAATTGTATATTTTTAATACTAATTTTTTCAAATATTTTAGCTTAAATTCTTGAAATAATTTTTTTGCTTTAAACTCTATAACTATAGTGTATTTTTTTTCGCAAAATTAATTAATAGTATTGTAATAATTAAGCAGTTTTTAATAAACTTTTTGTTATAATTAATAAAATTTATAAAGATTTGTACTTTCTTAATATTAATTAATAGTTTCTATTTTTTTACAATTTGCAATTTCTTTAAATTTATACAAATTTTGTATTATTTAATAACAAAGTCTAGAAAATTAATCTTTTTTTTATAAAATTAGCATTTCTTTAACTTAGAATATAAGTTGCTTTTTATCAAATATTTTAATATTTGAAAAATATACTCTATATTTTTTTTCAAAATCTCTAAGTAAATTAGTATATTGTTTAAGTATATTATAACAAATTAATTTAAATATTGTTGTAATATATTGTCGAGATATTTGTAAATTTAAACAATATTATAATATATTTATAAAATCTATACTATATATAGAAAGCTGTCTTTTATTCTTTTTCTTTTTCTTCTTCTATTTTTATTCTAATTTAATTGTACGCTTTTTGTAAATTTAATTTAATAAAATACTTTATTTTAAACAATTAGTTTTGAAACTTATTAATATTAGATAGTAAATATTGATTTTTATTATAATATCGTTTAGCTTTCGATAATTAATATATAGATAGAAAGTTTTATTCTTTTTAAGTATAAAAAAAATCGAATATTCTATCTACAATTAAGATTTTTTAATAAATTTTATTTTTATTTTTTGTCAAATATCTGCAAAGAGTTTTAAGTTTTTTCCCGAACAAAATATATTTAAATTTAAACGTAAATTGTTTGTCTAAATTAAAATTAAATTTGTAATTCTACAATTAATACTTAGATATATATTTTTGTTGTTATCTCTTTCTAAAATAGATACTTTTAATTGTTATATATTTGTAATATATATTTTAACAATTTTTTTGCTATATTAGATAATTTAGAACTTTTAGAAAATCTATAGTTTTTTTGCTTACTTTAACTTTATAGTTTAATTAATTTGTATTAATATTTGTTAAGTCGAACTCTATTAAATTATTTTTTTGCAAAATTGCAAGCTTGCTTCTTGCAATTTCATTTTAATTTAATCTCTTATTTATTATCGATTGCTATCAATATATAGATTAAATATAAATTGCGTAATTATAATGTGCAAATCTAAGTACTTGTATATTTTAATTAACTTCTAGATTGTATTGCTTTAATTAAGATATTTCTAGTACAATATTAGAAATATCTATTTCTACTATATTAAAGATTAATTTCTTATAGTATTGCTAAATAACTATTAATAACAATTTTGTTTTTTTGTCTACTTTTGTATTTTTGTTAAATAATAAATTTCTATTTACAACTATTAGATTATAAATATTAGACTTCTTTTAAATAAAATACTTTTCTCTCTCTACAAAAGTTCTAATTATAAAATTATCTATTGTATTAGATTCAATTATTACTATAAGTCGACAACTATTAATTTTAACTAATATAGTAAAATATTGTATATATATTATTAAATTTAGTAGCTACTATTGAGCTAATATATTGTATTTCTCTAATATATTTTTTATTAAAAACTTTAAACTTTTCTTTGTTTTTGTGCTATAATTTCTGCTTGAAGTATTTGTTTGCATTAAGTTTCTTTCTAATACTAAAATTATTAACTTCGATTTTCTAAAGAATCAATTAACTTTATTCTTTTTTTCTAGGTAAATTTAGTATATATTGTTAAAACAAGTTATTTAATTAAGATTTGCATATAAATTGTATACTTCTCTAATAATAGTATTTTTATATTTAAATACTAATATTCTAATTTTTTTGTTTGTAACAAATTATTAATTGTACATTGTAATATAATTTAGTTATTTTATAATAATATCAGATATTTTTTTTTCTATAATAATATTGCTTTCTAGTTTCTTTTTGTATTTATTTACAATCTTCGATAAGTTAATTAAAGTCTTAAGATAGTTTATAATATCTTCTATATAGTTGCAAAAGTTCTTTTAATTATATTTTTTATTTAAATTAGTTACTAAATTGTAAGATTTAATAGTTTTCTTAAATACTCAATTAATTTTTTGCGTAAATACAAATATCTTGTTTGATAATATTCTATCTAGAACTTTCTATAATTAATTTAAATTCTTTATTAAATAGTAGTTGTTCTTTAATTTAGTCTTAAAGATATTTGCTTCTATATTAATTTGCTTTCTAATATTGTTTTAACTATTAAATATCTCTTTTAATATAATATTAATCTATTAACAATTTATTAAATTTTATAATTAAAAAATTTCTTGCAAAGTAATTCGATCTACTATATAAATAGTAGATTTTTTAATATTTGTTATTTTGCTTGTTTCTAGAATTCTTTTTTTTGCCTTGTTAAGTAAAATTTAATTCTATAAATATAAATTTATAATAGTTTGAATTATTGTACTTCTAATTAAAATAAAATTCTTTTTATTAATATTTAATTATTAATTTAAAGAAGATTTCTGCTCTTTTATAGAATTAATTCTATTGCTTTTCTAATATTCTTTTATATAACTTATTGTCTAAATCGATAGTTACTTTAATAAGATCGAATATATTGCTAATACTTTTACTATTATATATAATTTTATTCTTAAAATTGTTTTTGAAATTTTGTCAAAAAATCATTATAAATACAATATTGTTTTAGTTAATAATATTAATATATTTTTAAAATTTAGCTGCGTAGTTTGTTGCAAAGATTTGTTAAATTAAATATTAAACTATTCTTTTTGCAATTTCTTTTTTGTTAAATATTTTAAAGAATTTTCGAAACTTTTTTTTAAAATTCTTAAAGTTTGTAAATATTGTACAAAGATTTTTGTTATAATTCTTTAAATACTTGCGTAAGTTTAACTTAAATTAGTATTAAACTCTTTTTTTAAAAAATATTAATACAAAAATTGTCTTCTAATTTGCTAAAATAGAATAGAAAAGAAAATAAATATCTATTTATATAAGCTAGTTCTTTAGATTGATACAATTTCTATAGTAGATATTAGATTTGTTAATTCTTATCTTCTTGTTTCTATTAAACGTTAATCGATATAATACTAATAAGTTAGTACTCGAAATAGAAGAGCGTTAATTTAATACAAATATTCTTAAAGTATTTAAAGTGTTACGCTAATATTTTTGTTAAAAATATTAGAGATAGTTATGCTATTAAAAAGATTTGTAGATATCTTTAAACAATATAAGCAAATACTTAATAACAAGAGATTGCAATTTTAGTAATTGTAATAATAAATTAAGACTTGAGATAAGTTAAATACAATCTATAAAAAAATTGTATTCGAAACCTATATATTCCTTTCTATTATCGAAAAATCAAGATACTCAAGATGCTCAAAATCTTAATTATCTTAATTTTTTAATTCTAAAATTCAAGATATTTAAGAACTAAGTTATTTTGATCATCTTAATCTTTAAAAATAATATCAAATAAATTAGAGAGTTAAGGGTACAATTTAAGTATATAAAGAGTCTTGCACAAAGCAATATAGTTTGATTGTAATATATCAACTTTAAAATATTACAATTTTATAGCTATTACAAAATTCGACAAAAATCTCTGTCACAATATACGTATATATTTTACTTATTTTGGCAAATTATTTGCTTAATTATCTTTAAACTCTCGCGAAGACAAAACTATTAAATATTTAGATAATATAAAGATTATTGTAGATATATTGTCTATTAAGTTGTACTTTATCTTAAATATCTAATTAGACTTGTATATTTAGATATTATAGATTTGCTAATTATATAAAAGCTTATCGATTCGCGTAAATAAGTCTATATTAACAACTTTACTTTGTAGCTTTTTTTTAATAACTTGTAGTCGTTGCTTCAAATCTAAGACATTCTATAGATAAATAATTAGCATTAATTAAAACTTCGAAATAGATAAATCTACTACTTCTTTTCTAGATATCTATTTATTTTTAGTTATTTTTATATCTTTCTTGTTATTGTTATCAAGATTGTTGTCGAAGTTTTGTAGTATATTGTTCTTTATATTATAGTTTTCGTAATTAAAATCGATAATGTTTCGAGCTTTGCTATCTTCTACATCTTATTAAATAGAGATAGAATAATATATATATAATGATTTTTATAAATTAATTATTCAGATAATGTTGTTAATATAAATAATAAAAAAATTAAATTGCGTCGTATTTTTTTCTCTAGATTAAAAAACTTAGTCTTAGATTAAAAGTAAAAAAACAAAAAATATTGTAAGTCTATAATTGCAATAACATAAAACAAATATTATAATAATATTAGATTTGTGCTTGTTTCGAAGAAGAAAAATTTGAAGTTAAGTTTACATTAATAAAATTAATAAAGATAATAAAAATAGTAAAAGCGATTAAAAGCAAAATAGATAAAGATTGCGAATTTCTACTTAATAGTATATCTATTATTGTAGTCTTAAGTAGCACTTTTGATACTATATATTGTAATCTAGTTCTTTATTTAATAGTATTAATTAGTATTTAAGCTCTTATTGTGTTTAATTAATTTTGCAATACTTAAAGTATAAAACAACTTAATATTAAATCTTGCATTGCAAGACTCTTAGTCTATAGTAAAAGTAAAAATTTCTTCTTCTTAAAAATTACAACAAATTAACTGCTAACGCTAATACTATAGATAAAAATACAATTTTTAATAATAACACTATTTCTTTCTTTAATTTAATATCTACTTCAAATAATATCTTTTCTTCGATTATGCTTTGTAAACAATTACGCAACTATATAGAAGTATTGTCGAAGTATAAAAGAAAATTAAAAGCACAAAAGATAAAAAAAGGAACATAAAGAATCTTATAGTGCAAACTATTAAAAAAAACAAGTAGCAATATATATTAAATTAAAAGTATTACTAAATAATCTTTATATATTATTCTAGCTTTCTATAATAAAAGCTATATATAAAGATATTTGATTTAAATATTTCAACAAATAATTCTAAAATGAAGAATACTTGCAAGAAAATACAAAGCTTTACAAAGAACAAGCAATTTAATATTTTGGTTTTTGCATAAAAAAATAGCATAGCATATAATATTGTATAAGAATCTAAATTTTAAATCTACAATTAACTTTTAATAAAAATCTATTAAGATAAAAATTAAAGAGCATTCTTGTTTAATTAAGTACTTAAAGAATTTGATTTTTAAGTATTTTTTAAAACAATTTAATGCAACAAACTTTATCTACGTATAAAAAAATATATAGTATTATTTAAATATTGAGCGTAGCATATCTTTAAAAAGATTTTTTTATAAAGAGTAAACTTATATGTTTTTTGTTCTAAAGTAATAATACTCTTGCTTCTATAATATCTTTTTTTTCGATTTTTTTAGCTGTGTCTTAATGTCTTCTTTTTTTGTTTATCTAAATATTATTAACTATAACTATATTAACTAAAAATTATAGATATATATATAAATTTTATTATAAAGATTAAGATCTAGCTTAATAAATAAAAACTTAAACAAGATATTTAAGTATAACTTAATTTGATTAACTTCTACAATACAATAATAATGTCGAACAATTCCGAACATATTGTTAAATTTAATTTTCTTGAATTGTACTATTGTATCTTAAAATAAAATTAAATATTAAAATAAAATTTTAGCGCTCTTAAATACTTTAAATCTTGCAATATTTTTTCTCGAAAACTAGATTTTCTTTTAACAATAATTTGCTATTTTTAATTATAATTTTGCAAGACTTAATTAAGAAATAATTTATTTATTTAAAAGTATAGTATTTTACATATTAATAAACAAGAAAGAATTTAAATATTACAAGAGCGTTTTAAATTAACATATAATATATCGCTTTATTATATAATATTTATTTGTATAGTAGACACTTTGCTTTAATTTGCTCTTAGTTGTCTTTCTTATATATATATAGTATCTAAGACATATATTCTAGCTAGATCTCTTCTACACTTTAATATATAGTTAATTAGCTTAATTATTTAAAGTTGATATATCTACTCAAATAATTACAATATAAGTAATCTTAATATCGAAAATACTATTGCAATACTCTTATTTAAATCTTTTGTATATATTGATAAAGTCTAGAGCAAATTGAAAAACTTCTTAATTTCTTAGTTATATTAATATTATTTATTATAATAAAACAATCTAAAATTAAAGACAAATCTTATATTTAAATAGCTTAATACTTAAATTGCATTTTTCAATTCTTCGATTATAAGTTATTTTTATATAGTTTGAAGATTTTATCAACTTAACAAGACTAAATCTCTTGCAATATTGTTCGTCTAAATAGCAACAACTATCTTGATCTCTAGATATTTATATAATGGAGTTTATCTTGTTTAATATACATATTAAATAAGCTTATTTTGTAGACAATTTATAATTAGAAAGCTTAAAAGTTAATTACTCTAATTAGATTTAACAGTTTAAATTGTCTATACTATTATATAATTGCTTACTAATCTATTCTAAGATCTACTATATAGTATATTTATACTATTTGTTTTTTTAATTATATTATATATTGTTATGTATATTATTAATAACAATTATTTAACTATTGTTTTATCTATTATATTTGCAAAGATATTAAATACTTATAATAATAGATATTGTAAAATTAACTTCGAATATACGCAAGTTTATTTTTAACTTTCTTTAATTTAAAATAAGTTAAAATTGTATTTTAGATTAGATAGAATATTATATTATATTTTTATATATTTTATGTTATATAGTGCAACAATAGAGTTTTTGCAATTCTTGTAAGAAAGTATTGCAATTTTAAAAATATTATATATAGTTTTTTAAATATAAAAGCTTATCTTTTAAATATATTAAAAATAGTAATATAAGCTTGTAATATTATTTAATATTATTTATCTTAAAAATTAGCGCAATTATTCCAAAGGTTTGATCCAAAAATCAAATACAAATACAATAGATGTTATTCTATCTTTTGTTCTTGGAATTTAAATTATATTTTATAAATTTAAATATAAATTTAATATATGTAATTTGTTATAAAGTCTTGCAAACAAATATATCATTATTTCTTTTAAATTATTTTGATATATTATATTATAAAATTTTAAAAATATATTTCTTTTTAATACTTTTTTAGATTGTACTTTTATTGCAAATTTTTATTATTAATTAATAATTATTATCTCTTTAAATACTTAATTATATTATATATTACATCTATTCTATAAATAGAAAACGTATTATTATTTTAAATCTATATATATCTTTTATGCTTATATTGTTGTTAGATAAAATGTTTGTTGTTTCTCTTATTATTTATTCGATATATATCTTAATACGATTTTGCAAACAAATAAGATTGTTGTTTCTTTTAACATTTATTTAAATTGTATATTTTTATTATATTAATAATACTAGAATATTGTTGTAATATTGTATTAACTTTTAATCTTTCTAGTATTTAGATTTAATATATCTAGCTATTTAATAAGAGACAATAATATATTGTTGCAATAGTAATATTTAGACTGGTCGCGTTGGCTCGGAAATGTCACGTGCAAATGCCAAGACTTAGGTCAAAAAAATTTCGAAGAATCGAATCGCTTAAAGTAGTTTAGTCGATTACTATAAATAGTTTAGCGCAAAGCGCGCTAAACTACTTTAAGCAATTCGATTTCAAAAAATTGTCGCGACCCAATCTTGGCGCTAGGTCGAACTAGAGAGATAATATCATAACCTAGCTCGACGATCAATCTAGTAATATTGTTAATCTATAGTTACTAATATTCTAAACAAACAACAACGATTCTATCTTCAACAACAAAATATTAAATAAATTTCTTGCTTTAACTAAAGTAAAGATATATTAAATATTATTGTATAATTTGCAATATTAATTTGCAATATTAGTTGTTAATACTTTTAACTATAAAATTTTAATAACAAAATATACTATATAGATCTTAAATAATTAAAAGTTTAATAAATTACTTAATCGATTTGCGACAAATAAATATTTACTATTGTATTATCAATATAGTAAGTTTATTTCTATATTGTTATTTTATTATAAATATATATATTGCAAAGTATATATTATATATAATTTAACTTATTAAATAATTAATTAACGCAATATTATTATTAAGAATTAATTACATTATAGTTTTTATATATTTATATAAATTAAAAAATTAAAAAATTATATCTTTGTATAAGATTAATACTTACAAAGTTATATCTTTGTACAAATATAATATTTTTAAGATTTTACTTTTATATAAGCTTTATATCTAAAATGTTCTGCTTTATATAAGTTTAATATCTACAAGATTATAATTTTGTGCAAATTTAATATCCAAAACACTATATCTTTATATAAATTTTAAATTTTACGTTTTTTAAACTTATTAAATATATTGTAGTCTTTCTAATAATCTTAAATAACAACAAAGTATATATAATTTATTTATATTTATTAATTTAATAAAACAAATATATATATTAGTTATTGTTAGTTTTGTATTGTATTAAATTGCAATATATAAGTTATTTACTTTATATTTAAGATTTTAAATATAATAAAAGTTATTTGAAGTTAAGTTTTATTTATATTAATTGTTGTTAAACGTTTTGAAATATATTTCTTTGTTATTGTATTTTTTTAGATAAAATATATCTTCGATATCGTTAAATATAATATATAACAAACTTACTTAAATATATATATTATATAAATAAAACATTAGAAAAATATATAATGGCTATAAAGATAAAGAGTTTTATATATATTGTAATATAATATATAGTAAAGCAATTCGCAATTTGCAATTCGAATATCTAGATTCTATTTTTATCTAAAATTAATTAGCAATATATATAATAATGTATTTTTTAATTAATATAAATTACTTATATAATATTAGTGCAAAACTAGTTTAGCTTTTGCATTAATAAACTTTCTATTTACTAAAACTAAATTAGATTAATATTATAAATAAGTTTTATTAATTTTGCAAAACAAAAAAACAAATGCTATAAAAGATTAAAAAACTATATAATATTTTATAATATAATATCTATAAAGAGATAAAGATTTTTTGAAAATTTATTTGTTGTAGATATAATAACAAGAATATAAGAAAAAATATATAAAAAAAAATATCGAGAGAAGTAAAGATTATATCTTAATTTAATTAAGATTAAATTATAGAATAAATACTATTTTTAAGTTTATTAGTCTAGTATTTATTATTATTATTAATTAAAAAACTAATATTATAATCGTAATTAATAAAAGCAACGCTATTATTATAATAATAAAATACGTATAATTAATTATAGAATTGTATTCTATTTTAAGTTTAATTTATTTAATTTAAGATTATACAATTATAAAACGCGTATATAATATATAAGATATTGTATATTTAATAAATTTTGTAATAAATAATATTGCAAATTTAACAAATATATAAAAAAAAATTATTTCTCAATTAATAATAAAATATAATTAAAAAAAACAATTTCGAAAATATATAAAAGAAGAAAAGAATTAAAAAATAATATTTGCAAGCTTATAGAAATATTTAAAGAAAAGAAAAATATATTCTTTATATTTTTTGCTATAGAAATATTCTAATATTCTTTAATTATATTATATAATATTATATAATATTTACTTAGTTAAAATCTCTTAAATTTATATATCTTTTGTATATTTTGTATTTTTCTTAATATTTTATATATTTTAACAAAATTAAACTTATTTATTTCGCAGATTTTTATTTTGTTTAATTAATATATAAAAAACAATTTTTTTTGTTCTTTTGTTCTTTATCAAATAATAAAAACTTATTTATTAATAATAATATTACTTTTTGTTAACTTTATTATTAATAAATCTTATTAGCAAAATTAACTTATTATGTTTGTAAATAAGTTTAAAATCTATATTTATAAACTTATTATTACTAGTTTATTTGCTTTCTAAGCAATATTCTATATATAATATATATTGTTAAAAAGATTGCTTTAAAAAAATTAATTTGACAATTTTATTATTTCTAGTCTTTTTACTTAGTTATAAGAAGATATAAAAGTAAATAAAGAGCAAAAAGACAATATTAATAATTTAATTAACAAAGAGTTCGAAATATATCTTTATACTTAGACTTAACACAATATACAAGATAAAAAGAAATATATATATATTATATATTACAACTTATTTTAAAAGATTATTAAATAAAATATTTGTTATTAAATACTTTATACTTGTTTTTATCTAAATAAAATTCTATATTTTATAAGTTACTTGTAATACGCAAAGTATATAGTTTTTGCAAATATAATAATATAAACTCGATATAAAGATTTAATATATTTAAGTATCTTAATAATATTTACAAAATAAATATTATACAAGAATTAGTTTTATTTAATAACAAATATATTAATAAATATAAAATTATATTTTTTTGTTTTTACAATTAAATTAAAAAATAATAAATTAATATTGTTATTTGTAACATTATTATTTTATAATAATATTACAAGACTAATTAAAAAATACAATAAAAGTAATACTTTAAAATTCGAAAAGTTTGTATTAGCTTTTTGCAACTATAATATTATTTGTTAAGATTTTTAATTTTATATTAAACAAAAACAAAATTAAACAAAGAATTATATTGCTCTAAGATTTTAATTTGAGAGTTAACAGTTTTATACTAAACAATAAAGAATTAGATAATTAAATTAACATTCTGCAATTTTATACAATATACAAGAATTTTTATTTAACTTCGTTAAAAAAAGTAACAAGCATTAGATTATTTCTTATAGATTCTCGACTTTTGTCTAGTTTTATCTTTTTAATTCTATTAGCTATATCTTAGTTTACTAGATAAGATAGTTTAATTTATTAGCTTAATTTATTGCAAATTTAATATTAAATTTAAATTGCAATATAATAAGTTAACTATTATTAAAATAGTATTTAATAATATTGCAAGAATTTAAGATAATATAAGTTAAAGTTAAGAAAACAAAGAAGATAGTTTATTAGAATGTCAATTTCTTTAGATAGAGAAGTTAACTTCAATAGTAATTTCTATAGTTATTCTTGGAATTGAATTTTCTAGATTATTAAACAAGCTTTTGCGCTTACACAAGATCAAGGATTTTTATATATTCGCGATTTTTTTTGGAACTCTAAGTTGCTCTAAGCAAACTAGCAAGACTAAGCAAGATTAAGCATTTAAGAGTTACTATATTCTAATCTCTTTGCAAATACAATTTGTAGAGCTCTAAGTATAACTAATCACAACAATTACAATCTAAGAAATGCTAGTAACAAGAAACTAAATAGATTCTTGCAAGCTCTTGCACGCGTTTTTTGACAAAAGATTAAACTTTTAAGAGATAATTAGAGTCTCTCTTGTTTTGTCTAATAGTATTGTACTTGTCTATTACGAGATACTATTGTATTCTTTAATTTACGCATAAGATATCTAGATTATTAAGACTTGTTCTTAAAGTAAACTTTGTTCGAATTGATCGAATTTGCAAATTATACAATTTTAATGTTAATATTAACGCAAATGTTTAACTATCGAACGTATATTGTAGATCGCGAATATTAAAACTTTTGAAGCTAAGCTCGATTAAGATTGTTTTTAAATTGTTGAATTTTGAAAAAAAAAAAAATCTAAAAATACAATTTTTGCATGTTTAGATCGATTTAGTTGATAATATAATTTAATTCTAATTCTAGACTTTCTTGGAAATCTTAGAAAGCTTAGTTTTTCAAGATTTATATAATTTTTCTAGAATAATATATATTGAATTGCAAATTGTTATTATTTACGTTTTTAATATAAAACAAGACTATTAATAATCTTAAATTGTGTTCAATATATCTATATTAATTTTGATATATTAAATTTTAATTTTAAGAATCTAAGTATATATAACTTTTATAATAGTAAATATATTTAATTTACTTATCTTATAGATATTAACTTTGCAATAGATTTATACAATTAACGATAATTATTAATAATATATATTAATGCTTAGACAATACAACAACAAGATTCGAATTATATTTATTAAGTTGTATATATAGTAAAGCATAAATAATTTTTCCTTAATAACTTAAATATTAAAAATTAATATCTGCTAACTATAATATGTATATTAGCTTCTATCTTAAGTATAAATATATATATAATATTAAAACGAAAATAAGCTTAATAAATTGTTCGAGGCAATTTAATATTTATAGTTAATATATAATTTTAAGCTTATTTGCAATATAAACACCTTTTTATTTTAACAATAAATTCTCTATAATTAAGACTTCTTATTTATTTTTTTCTTTTACTTTTCCATTTTTTTGTCTATTATTGCTTTGTTTAATAAATTTATATTGTTTTGTTGCATATACAAGAGATACTTCTTATTAAAATTAGATTTCTTTGCTATATTTAAAGAGCAACTCTTATTATTAAGAAGATTATAACTAACTATTTTGTAATACTTCTTCTTTCTTTTAAGAGTATTTCGAAATTTAATTATCTTTTTAGCATTTTTATAAACAACGCAAATTTTTGGATTGTTCGCAAAATCGACAAATCATTTTTTAGAATTAGCAAAATCGATTTTGAATTTTTTTTGCATATATAAGTTGCTTAATAATATATTAACAAATATATTATTAATTTTAATATTGTATTTAGTATAAAATAGTATTTTGTACTTATAAAAAAAATTTAATTTTGTATTAGATTCTATTTGATATAATTTAATAATTGTCTGCGCAATTTAAATCGATATAGAATATCAATATAAAATATTTATAAATTTTGCTTTGTTATTATCGATACTAAGTAAGTTTTAAAATAGCAACAATTGTTGTTTCTTAATTAGATTTTGTATAAAATTAACTAAAATATTTCGATTTTTTTTAATACAAGCAATTGAGTTGCTTTCGAAGTTGCTTTCAAATAAAATAGAATTAATTATGTTTAAAAGATTTTTAATTATTCGAAAGTTGCGCTCTTTAAAGTTGTTGCTTATATAATTGACAAGTTAATAATTACTATTGTAAAAAACATACAAAAATAACAATTAAAAATAATAAATAGATACAAAGAAAATAAAATAAGTAATTGTAAACTAAATTAAATTGAAAGATAAATATATTAAGTAAATATAAGATAAGTTTTAATGTTTATTTTATATTTAAAAAGATATATAATATTACAATTAATTTATCGATATTTGTTAATTAAGACGCGTTATTAAGTTTAATATCTTAGTCTCTATAATTTTTGCTAACTTTTAAATAAATTCTCTATAATTCTTCTATTTAACAATATATCTCGATTTATTGTTTTTTATCTTATATTTAATTCTTATCTCAATTATATAAAATTTCTTATTCTTGTATTTTATTAAAGATAGATGTAAAATATTATATTACAAAATATTATAATTAATTTGTTCTAAATACTTTATTAAAATAATATTTTATATCCTTATATACAATAGCAACTTTAGTTTATATATTAGATTTTTTATTTTACAAATAATTTTGAACAATTTGATTTTCTTAGTACTAAGACTAGAGCTTCTTATAAATAACAATATTCGATTTTCTTAATTTTAAGTATTTTAATATAGATATTTTTGTAAAGATCTAACTTGCGATATTTTGTATTGTAGAGAATTGCTATTTTAATTTGTGCAAAATTAATTATATATATCTTGTTTCGAAACAATTAACAATCTGCAATAAATTGTATCGCAATAGTATTATTGTAGAAAAATAAAAATAAAGGTTAAAAGCTCTCGCAATATAATATTATATAGTAGCTTAAAAAGTATTATTGTAATAAATAAATTTTTGACAATATTAAAAGTATACTTAATCTAAAAAAAAATATCTTCTTAATCCTTTTTGTCTTTTTTGATAAGTAGATATTGCAATATAGCTTTTACAATCTAATTTATTTATTTAAATTAACTATTTGCAAAAATATAATATACAATAATAAATTCAAACTTAAATTTGCTCTTTTTAAACAATATAATTTATAGTTTGCTTGTAAATTTAAAATTGTAATTTAAAATTATTTTAATTGATAGTTTTTAATAATAGTAGACGTTATAATAATATATCTCGATTTAGTTCTTTATTATTTAAATTTTTTTGACGAAAATTAATCTAATATATTTTGAAAAATAGTCGATAACAATAAGTAAAAAGTTGTAATTTTGTATAATCATTAATAATATTACAAAAAAAGGTTTTTATTAATTAAAAAAGAGAGATTGTTGTTATCTCGACAGAATTAAACTAATTGTATAGCAATCTTTGTAAAGATTTTGACAATTAATATATTAATTATCTATTAATATATGCGTAAATTTTGTTTCTTATTTTAAGAAAATAGCAAGCAATTTTAACATAATCTAGAGTTCGATAATAGTTATTGTAAGTATAGTTATTGTAAACAAATTTAAATTTTTTTTTTTTAGTAATTTCGAAATATAGACGCATTCGAGATTAAATTTATTTGTTGACATTCTTATTCTACATTAAGAATAATATTAGTCGATTTATTATTACGATTGTTTTTATATTATTAACAAAAATATAATTGTATTATATATTTGCGTTATAAATGTTTTTTTATTAAACTATTAATAAAAATTTTGATTTTTAATCTTACAAAAAGTCGAGCTATAGCAATATAGTAATCGACAAATTAACAATACTAGTTAAAAAATCTTAAATTTATCTTGGGATATTTAAAATTATATAAAATTTTTATAGCTTTAATTGCATTTATTTTTTTCTTAATAATACTTAAGTTTAGTTAAGATATATAATAATTTAGCGTTTTAATACTAAAAGAAACAAAATAATATTTCGATAAACTTAAAGTAATATTGCTCTCTTCTAGCAAAGATAGAATTTAATTAAGATAATAAATCTATTGCTCTAGTATTTGCAAATAGATTATAATATTATTATTATAAATTAAAACAAACTATTATAGATATAGTTTTAGTAATTGCTTTATACAATATCAAAAGAAGACTAAAATATTTGCGCGTTTTATTATAAATACTATAAATTACTTTTAATTTTAATAAGATGTTACTAGAATAGTTTTTTATTAATTATGTAATTTAATGTTTTACTAAAAGAAGCTTTTAATAAGATTAACAAAGCTAAAAATTATAATTTCTCTTAGAGTATCAAATAAAATATTTTGACGCAATAAAAATACGCATCTAAATATAGTCGAGGATTAATCTTGCAAAAATTAATTACTACTTGTAATTTGTTGTTTTTTTAAACTACAAATATAAATAACACAATTAATAAAATAATTTCTACATAATTTTTTTGTAGTCAATCTTAGCACATAAGCGAATCTTATATATTATTAATTTTTTTGCAATTCTATGTAATAAAAGAGTATAATATTTGCTTAAGATTAATAATGTTGTTTTCGTTCACAAATAATATTATTTTTTTGATATTATTATTAAATTTGTCTAGTTTTGCGCAAAAAAGATTCTAAAGTTAATAATTATCTATACTCTAACTTTGTATTTCTCTCTTTAACAATCTAATATATTTGTTTTATTGTTGTTTTTCTTCGATAATTGCACAAGATAAGATATATTTAATTTTATATAAATCTTGTTAGTAAATATGTTTGCAAAATTTACTTTAATTATTAATATAAACTACGTAGTCTTAACAGGATTGCTAATTTAATCTAGAGTCTATTCTTTACAAATTTTGTAAAAATAAGTTTAAAGTTGCTTACAAAAATAATGTTTCAATTTTATCTTATTATTGCGCTAATTACAATAACTAATTCTTCTATAGTAGAATATATATAAGAAAAGATTTAAAAGAAATAAGAAATCTCGACAAGCAAAAATTTATAATATATAAGAATATTCTTTTTCTTACCGAAACTTAGTGTTGTAAATTTTGAGATATAAACAGCAATACTACGTATACAAAAATAATATTGTTTAGAAAGTCTTATTATATTTATCTTTATTATACATTGGTAATTCGGGAAAGCAGTCCCTGTGACACAATAACTCTATTGAGTCAACATCGGCCCAAGAGAGTCTCGTGACACCTCGCGCTAACCTATAAGGGTAATTTAAATTGTTCGTTAATATTTAGACTGTTTTGTAATTTATTTGAAGTTTTTAGCCTAATTGGATTAGTTTTACGTATAAAATTAATATTTGAAAACGAAAAAGATTCTAAAAAAAATTGTTTTCAAGTATTAATTTTGTACGTAATACTAGCTCGATTAGGCTAAAAATTTCAAATAAGTTACAAAACAATCTAAATTTTAATAAACATTTTGAATTACCCTAATAGGCCAGCGCGAGGTGTCACGAGACTCTCTCGGGTCGATGTCGACTTAGTGAAGCCATTGTGTTACAGAAGTCGCTTCCCCGAATTGCCGATGTAAGAACTAAAATTAAAACTATTTTCTCAATTATTAATAGAGCAACTATAGATGTTGCTTGTACAAAAAAATGTCAATTGCAAAAGAATATATAATTTTAATCTTTTTTATTCTTATTTTATTCGATTATTATTCGATTAAGTTTTAAGAACTTTATTTCGACAATTATGTTATATAGTAGATTAAGCAGAATATAAGATTCTTCAATAACAATTTTTATTCGATTTTTGTTATTCTTAAGACGCAAAGATATTTTAGTGCAAAGTATAAATATAATAATTTTATTTACTTTCTTATATCTTAGTTGCTTATTCTCTATTATAGAATAATATAAATATAAGAATAAAATATTTAATATACTTGTTTGATAATAGGAATAAATTAGGGTTAAGATTAAGATATAAAATATATAACTTGTTAAAATTAAGATAATATATAGTAGATATATTCGAATATATTTCGAAATTCAAATTAAACTTTGATTCTTGTTGAATAAATTTCGAGATTATAAATCTTTTAATAGTAATAATAGATATAAAAATTTTTGTATTTTTTACAACAATATTTAGAGATAGTTCTTGTTTAAAAATATTTTTAAAAGAGCGTTGCAATAAAATATAAAAAAATATTAAGTAAAACTAAAGAATGTTTTTTCGAGATAACAGAAAATTATAAATACAATTAAAATAATATTGCTTTTCGATATCAATAAAAATTTTAATAGAGTCGAAATTATCTATTAGCAATTCTAATTTTCTTTCTTTTTTGCAATATACAAAGCAAAAAAAAAATCTATATTCTTATTATCTAATTAAATAGTTTCGAAATATATATTATTCTTTGCAATTGCGTTTGCTAGTATAATTTTTGTAATAAAAATATATAAGTTGTCTTAATAGTTGTCTTTGTAATAACAACAAAATTGTTTTATCTCTTTGAATATCTTTTTATTATCTATAAAAGTAAGAGCTTTCTTCTTAATTAATATAACAGCTACAGCAAAAACAATTATTTTGTTAATAATTTGTTAATAATTGTTTATTAGTTGCTCAATTTAAATAGCTATTAATACAATTGCAATACTAATATATATATTTAATTAATTATCAAGACTAAATTTAAAAGCAATTAATAAACTTCTTCTTTGAATTTTAAATTTTATATATTATCTACTTATTGTTTCTTATATATTAATTAAAAGTCTCGATAATATTGTTATCTTCTTTTAGTAACGTTGCTAAAGTTAGCTATACTTTTAAGCTATTCTAAAAATAACAAACAATAATATTTTTATTCTGTATCTTAATATTATAAACAAAAACTAATTTTTTTTAGTAAAATATTAACTAAGTTTTTGTTTTTTGTTTTTGAAACAAAAAATTATCTTTTTTATTTTTGTTAAAAACTTCAACTTGTTTAAATAGTATTTTTCAAACAATTTATTTTTTTAAATTGTTAAACTCTTGTTTATCTTACTATAAATTGTATAAAAAAATAATATACTATTTTAATACAATTCTTTTTAAATATATAGACAATACTTAAAGAACTAATTATTTTTCCTTAAGCTTTGCTATTCAAAGAAAACAACAGATAAAAAAATTAACACTTTATTCTTTAAAATTTTATATTATAATATTATATAAGCAAAGCAATTGTTCTCGAACTCAATATTTATCGCGATTTCGCTTATTTCTATACTAATATTTATTCTATCGATATTTTAATTTGCGTAAAAAGTGTATCTTATCGCAATTATAATTGCAATTATAATTTTATTATAATTTTCTATTTTGTCAATATTTCGAGTTCTAATCTTTACAATTATTAAATACTTCTTAATATTTTATTGTGTTTCTTTGTAATCTATTAAAAATAAACTTTAATTTTTGATTAATTCTAAATATAAAGTTAAAACAATTATTGCGTAGAAAGAAACAATAACTTGAAGTATAATTAATTTGCTAATAGACTTGCAATAATAAATACTATTCTTATCTTCGAGAATAGTAGAAGAACAATATAAGTTATCTACAACTTGTGCAAATTGTTGTTAAAGCTATTAGATTGTTATAAATAAAATACTATAGTACAAAAATTACATTGTAGAAAGCATATATTAGTTCTATTAAAGATGCTAGACTAAATATAGATGCAATATAATTGTAGTTATTATTGTCTTCTCTATTGCGATGTTATTGCTTTTAATAGCTATCGTAATATCTTTTGCTTTATAAAGAGAATTTTACAAACTTAAATACTTAAAAGATTTCTAGCTTATTAATAAATTTGTTCTATTTGTTATAGAAAAACCAATCGCAAAAGAAACTTCTTCTACAAATAAACAAAAAAAAATCTCTATTAGTAATTTTTTTATAAGTTAAAATTCTCGAAGCAAATCTATATAGATATTATTGTTTACTATTATACTTAATAATTTCTAATAGAATAATAACTTTTTTAAGTAGCAATAAAATGCTTGGCAATATCTTATTAATAAAATTTATATAACAATTAATCTTGTTAATTCTAATAATTTTGTTAATTCTTTTAATTCTTCAAAAATATAAAAGATATTAATTCTAATAGATAAAATATTGCTAAGATAGAGTTTTTTGATTTTTATTATAATTATACAACTATTGTTATCGCCTTAACAATAGAGTGTATTAAAAAACTAATTTTTTTACGATATATACGTCTTTATAGAGCGTTGTAAGAATATAGTTGCTATTAAAACTTATAAAATAGTTAAAAATAATCTCTATACTTGTCTTTATAATATTGTTCTAGAATAATATATCTTTATATTAGAGCAAAAATTCTTTATTAAGTACGAAAATAATATTCTTTAAAAGCAAAGACTTTAACTAAGAGATAGAAGTAATTTTCTTTTATACTATTAGTTACAATTATATATAAACAATATTTTATAAATAATAAATATTAACAACGCAAATCTATAAAATCTTATTATAAGAGCAACTAAATCTACAAATATATTGATTTACAATTAGATCTACTTAATATACAACAATCTTAATTTGAAATTTTAATTAAGATTTAAGTTTATTTATGAAAGCAATTAATATAAATTTCTTTCTTAATAAAATAGAAAATTAAGAAGAAAATTTTATAAATATTAGATACTAGATATTGCAAAAATACTATCTATATATAATCTACTAAAAATTAACATAATCTAAATAACTTTAATAATTATTCTAATAACGCAATCTAGTTTTACAATCAAAATTAATACTATTAAGACAATTATAGAAACAATAGTAGTGTTACAAAAATAAATAATAGTGCTAGTAATATATAATCTACTTATTTTAGCTTGCAATCTTTGTTACGCAATTAATTTTCTATATTCTATTAATTCTAAATGTCTAAACTACAACTTCAAGTTTTATTTTATTTGAATTGTATTTATAAATCTTTATAGTTTTAATAGCAAAGATAGCTATTTTAGCAGTTCGATAATAATTATTTAAGCAAATCTTAGAATTAGACTTAGATTACTTTGTTTAATTAAAATTAATTATTCGAAAATATTAATCAATCTATATTATTAAATCTCGCAACAAATGCGATTGCTTTACAATAATCTTTTTTTTATTCTTTTTAAAACTATCTTTTTAAAACTACAATAATCAAATTTAGCTCTACTTATTTCTAATATTTGTAGTAGCAACAACAAGTTTGTATATATTATGATAAAACAAATGATAAAAAAAAATCTAATCATCATAATTCTAGTTACTAGAAAGACAAAAAATACTATATCGAGAATAGTATTGCAAAAAAGCAAAAATACAATATTAAAAATCTTTTTTTAAAAATCTTTAAGTTACAATTAAGAAATATAAAGCGAAAATAATACAATATAATTTTGTTTTTAAAATAAGTTCTATTAGCATCTTTGCAATTGCAAATTTAAGTTAACAAAAAACGAAAATTTATCGAAACAAATTACAATAAAATTATTATCTCGATAGTATATTATAGCCTTCTTAAAGTTATTTATTGAGAAAAATCTTCTAATAAAATACAAAATCTAAAATTTTATTTGTAATATTATATTATTATTAAAATTTCTATTGTTATTGTCTAGAACAACAACATTATTCTAGATAGAACAAATAATAATAAAGTTACTTTAAGTTTTAAATATACAATACTAGTAATTAATTGCGAACTTTTATATAAGCAATTAATTATTGCAATTATTAAGTATATTTCTTAGTTAATTAGAGTTTGTAATATCAAAAATATCTATCTTTTATTATTAAAATACACTAGTTTACAGCTATTAATTACTAATAGCTTGAAAGAAGTTTCAATTTGTAACAAGATTTAGAAACAAATATATATTATAAGTAATCTAAGAAATAAGATATGAATCAAACTAAATATTCTAGATCTTTACGAAATATATCTAAATTACAAATACAAACAATTAATTATAAATAGTTGCAAAGAAATATTAATACTAATAACAATAACTTTCGTCAAAAATAAGATAAACAAAGTAATATAAACTTTTACAACAATTACAATTCTATCTAAATATATTACTATAATTCTTGTGTATCTACGCAATAGTATATAGCTTCTAAAAATTGTAATTTTATGTTTTGATTTTACTAGTAAACAAATCGCTTCAATTTTAATAGTCAAATTCTCTTTTATATTATTAATATTAACTTCTTTATAATATAAATAATTAATATTTGTAATTAATCTATTAAAATAGATATAAATTTGCTATTCAAATAGTCTACAAAAGTATAAAGAGAAAGAATTTTATATAGTAGTTTTAAAATACTTTTATCTAGTTGTTAACTTCCACATATTTATCAAATTATAAGCGAAAAAAGCTTTTAAGCTAGATATAAGCGCTTCAATCGCTTTTGTTTTCGTATTATCTAAATTATCTACTTAAAAATTACTTTCTTTATAACAATATTCTTTATAGTTATAAAAGTATTATTATTATTAGATGTAGCTATTTTCTTTCCTATGCAAGCAAAATCTACTTTGATAAATTCTATTTCTAATACTATTAAAAAACTATCTAGCTTAATAATTTAAATATCTATAAAGTATAATAATTTTAATAGTATTATCTTTTACACTACAATCGAAGTTATCTAGAAACAATTTATTGAAATCGCGAAAACTTTTTTATCACTATAGTAGAATATTAATTGCACAATAGATTTATTTAAATTAGAATAAATATCGATTACTTTAAAATCGAAGATCAAAACTAATCTTGCAAAAGTATATTTACTTAATCTTGCTAACAAAATATCTCTTAATTAGAAATTTAATAAGTTGTATAATTAAAATTATATATAATTTACTATACAATTTATTATATTCGAATAATTTATATTTGTAATATCAAGAATTATAGAATAAGCAAAAAAATAGCTTTGTAAAAGCAAAGTTATAATAAATCTTTACAATTTAAATAAGATTACTATTATTAACAACCTTCTTTTATAGACTAATTGCGAAAACCGGAATTTATTATGTAACTCAATTTTATAATATTAGATTCAAGTTCTTAGCAATTAAGCAAAAGAATTTGTTCTAAGCGAGTTAATTAAGTAGCTTGATTTATTAATCTTGGCAATTCGATTTTACGCTAAAAATTGGGATTGGATTTTGGTTTCAACTTTTAGAATCAAAATTTAATTCAACAATTAGTCTAATCTTTTATTACTTTAATTAGATATTATTTTATAGATAGCTAGATATAACTTTGTAATTGTAATAGATATTGTAAGTTTCTTCTATTAATAACTTGTTTATATAGAACATTGAAACAAGTTAACAATAGTTTTTATTGCAATTAAGAGTAATTTAATATAGCAACAATAATATCTAAGAATTTACTATTTTATATACAACAACAAATCGATAATTCTCTTCGATATTATTATTAATACATTAGAGTCTATATAAATAACATAGTAATATTTCTTAAAATCTTGAAAGAGTATATCGATTATTTATATACAATCTTTTTTTTGTTAAATTTCAAGAAAGTTATCTTGTTCTCTAAGAAGTTATTTTTGAAATACTTATTTGTTATCTTTTTAAGATAAAAGATCAATATCTTTTATTCTATTGTCTTAGTTAATAAAATTGCAATAATTAAAAGTTTAGATTTTTTACACATATTATTTAATCTAGAATTATATCTTAATTTAACAAAATATTTATACAGATATATTGCACTCTACGCTTATAATAAGATTGCTAGTTTATATAGATGATAGAAGAAAATTATTGTTATATATTTAGACAGAATTTTTTCGAGAGAAATTAATTATCTTTTATTTATTCTATTAATCGAAATATTAATTGCAATAAGTAATTGTATTTGTAATATAAGAATTAATTATATTAACAATTAATATTATAAACAAGAATAATTATAATATATAGTATACATTTAAGATTAACTATATACAATTGTTATTTGCAATATTAGATAATTTGAGATATTTGCTTATTCTAGTGTTGTCTATTTAATTAATATTAAACTATTTAATATTTAGAATTTAAACAAAATACTAATATAAAATTAAGTATATTTAATCTCTTATATATTAATTATTATTAAATTTCGACTTAAGAAAGATTCTTAATTATATATAGACTAATTGCGTCGAATTAGATTATCGAGTTCGAGTCAAGTACTTGATTTGAATCTTGACAATTTGTATTAACTCGACTCAAAAGTCTTAACAATTTGATTTCTAAAATTAAAATTAACAATTTGAGTTAATTTCTATATTTGAAATCGAAACTTAACTCAAGAAATTAACTCGAATTGTCAAGACTATTATTTTTAGTAAATTTTATTATTTTTAGTAATAGTTAGTTGATAATTTATTAAAAATAGTTAATCTATTTAAATTAATTAATAAGTATATTAGACTATTTTTATATTATGCATTACTAATATGCATTATCTAGAAAATAATTAAAAAATCTAAATTTGAACTAAATTTATACTATTTTTAGTATTCTTGATATTCTTGACAATTTAATTCGATTTCTAATATTGGAATCGAAAATCGACTTAAGTTAAATTGAGTCGATTTTAAAATAATAGAAATCAAATCAAGTTTTAAGTTTATTTCTAATATTAAGATTAATAAGTTTAGTCGATTTCTAAAGTTAAAATCGAAACTCGACCCAATAGTTAATCTAATTATATAAATCGTTCAAAATAATATCTTTATTGCTTTTGTCTTTATCTCGAATTAATTAAAATCTATTAAAAATTCTCTCTTGTTAAGTAGTACTATTATTAGTCCTGATCTTATTTTTGTTTAATTCAAAGAATAGCTTTGCTATATATTTATTTTATTCTTTTCTTTCTAGTTACAAGCAATCTCATTTTTTTGTTTAAATTATTTTTAATATTATATATTATTGCTTATTATAACAAATACAATAGACTTATATTATAGATTTATGTCTTTATTATTATTTTTATCTTTGTTCTTCTTAACAATACTATTGCTCTTTCTAACTACAAGTCTATTCTCTATTTATTTTGTTTAATATTTAAAAATATTCTATCTATATTTATAGATTAATTGTTAGATTAATTTTCGATTTCAACTTCTAGAATAGAATCGAATTAACATTTTAATTTTAGAAATCAAATTAAAAATTAATTCGATTTTAATTATTTTAAAATTAATTTAACTTAAATTAAGTTAATTTTCGATTTTAAAAGTTATATCGAATCGAACTATCAAAAATATCAAGAATACTAGAAATAGTATAAATTAAGTTTAAATTTAGAATTTTTTATTAATTACTAGATAATATACAATAGTAATATATTTATTAAAGAAATTTCTAATATAGTTAATTAATTAATATAAATAGATTAACTATTTCTATTAAATTATTGATTAATTGTTACTAAAAATAATAAAATCTACTAAAAATAGTAATTTTAACAAGTAGAATCGATTTCAAATTTGAAATTAAATTAAATTGAAAAATAGATTTTCGATTTTAACTTTAAAATCGAATTGTTAAGACTTTAGATTTAGTTCGAATTAAATTGTTAAAACTTAATTCAATTAATTGAATTAAACTCGATTAAATAAATTAATACAATTAGTCTATATATTTGTTACTTTGTAGCTTCCAAAATACTAAAATATATTCAAATATAATAATAATAAAAAATAACAACAATATTAAAGTTAATAAAATTGCTTAAACTAAGTTTTAGATTTTTTTCAACAATATTATGCAAACATTGAACTTAAAATTAATTAAATAAAAAGATACAAAGAATATATAATATATTTGTACCATTTGTATAGAATAATTATTTTATTCGAATTAATTTTACAATAAATATTAAGAAAGAGCAACAATATTATTTATTGCAACAATAATACTAGAACAAGATAAAACAAAATTTATGCAATAATATTAAAATACTATATAAAGAGTTTGCGTATATTATGTATACTCTTTTAATTAAAACTAATAAGCAAGATAGGAAAGCAATAATTAGAAAACTTATTTAGCAATTTAAAGATTTGTTTCAATATAATAAAAATAAATAAAAATAAAAATAAAAGCAAAATTGTTAGTTATATTTAAAATAAACAATATATTGCTTATTAATATATATATTATATTAATAAGTTTACTATATTACAAAGAATAGCTTAAAAAGATAGATAATTTATAAAGTTTATTAAAAAAAAATATATATAAGAATAAAGTTTAACAACAAGAAACTAATACTTTTAATATATATAAAATAGTTTTATTATATAATATTTCAATACAATAAATAGACAATTTTTGCGAAAAAGATATAGCAAAGAGTTTAAACAATAAATTAAAAATTCGGGAAAATTAATGTATATAATAACTTCAAGTATATAGAAAAGAGAAGAAGCAACTATATAAACAAAAATAATAATATAAGATTAAGAACAATATTTTTAATATTTAAAGAGCTTAATTTTTAAAAAAAACTACAAAATTTGTAGCAATCTAATATAAATCTACTTTTAACCATTTAAAATTGCCAAAAAGGTAGAATTGAACTAGACAAATATAAAGATATATTAAAATTTATTATAGTAAGATTTGTTAGTTATATTAATAGTAAATTAGAAAGAATGTATATATTTAGAATTAAGTATTAAATATTTATTTGTTAATAAATAATAAAAAGACTATTGCTTTCTACAATAAACAAATATATTATTGCTTTTATAGTTTAAGTTAAAGAAAACAATAATATAATTAACTAAGTCTATATCTATAAACAAGAATACTATAATAAGCAATATTTAAATCTTGAAATATATTATCTTAAAACAATTTTATATTAAGAGAAACAATCTTTCTAATATAACTTATCTGTAACTTGTCTTTAAAAATCTTAAGATACAATTGTGTATATAATTTGTCAAAATATTGCAATATAATATCTTAAATTATATGTTTTATTGCTTCAATTATATTTTTTAAAAAATAAATCTATAATACTTATACTTCTATAACTATTATATAGAGTTTATTAAGATAGTATAGATATATTCGATTTTTTAATACTTTGATATATTGTTAATAAGTAAAATTATTAACATTAAATAATGCAATTAAAGAACTTTTAAGTATTTAGGAAATTAGTTATTTATAATTATTACTTTAGTATAATAAAGCTTATAATTTGTTAATTGCAAAAACAAAATATATTTTTAAATTAAATTAAGAGTTTATAAGATTAGCTTAGTTATTAAATTGCTAATAAACAAAATAGTTAAATACAAGTACTAGAAAAAATAAGCATCAAACTTTATATCTTTTTGATATTAATTTTGTTAAAATTACAATTTTTTGTATACAACAAAGAGTAAGAGAATTATTGCAGCTTCTATACTTATATAAAAATCTACTTTATATTAGAATATATTATTAAATATACAAATATTAAGTTACTACAATATATGCTTTAGGAAATTACAATTATTTTTTATTTAAAAGCAACTAATATTTCTAAATACGCGTAAGTATTGTTATATATATTTTATATTATTAATAAGTTAACAATCTTAATAAAGTTATAGCAAATTTTGTTACAAAATAGTCTTGTAAATTTACACAATAAGAAAATTACTATTTTCGAAATAAATTATTTGTTAAAGTTATTAAACAATAATTTAGTAATATTCCAGTACAATTTTATTTATTTTCCTAAAAATAACAATTTTCTTCTTAAGAATTAAATTATTATCAATTTTTTTTTTATAAATTTAAAGAATTTTTTAAGTCTCTTTTTAAAAAATCAAGTTTAAACAAGTATTTGTTAAAATCTTTTGCAAACTAGATTTAAAAAACAATTAAAAATTTAATACAAATATATTTTATGCTATTTTATATAAAGCAAGATTGTTTTGTTTTTGATTTTGCAACTAATTTATATAACAAAAGTCTTGCAATATTAAGTAAGAATAAGTTTAAATACAATAAGAGATAAATTGCACATATACTATTAATTAGTTTTATACAAAACAAATTTAATAGTATTTAGTCATTTTTTATTTTAAATATAAATAGGTTTAACATAATATAGATACTAAATAATTTTATTTTGCTTGCAAAAATAATAGATAATTAATTAGATATATTTGTTAATTAATAGATATTATTAATTTGCAATAAGTTAAACAAAGAAGACTTATTTTTATAAGTAGTTATCTTCAAAATTTTAATATATAAAATAAAAAGTATTAATATATTTTGTAATATTATAAAAGTATATATATTACAATTTATACAATAGCAAATATTAAAAGATAAGTATATATTTTAAAGATAATTATATAATATTATAAATTCTAGTTTTAAAGCTAATATAATAAGATAAATTGTATTTTGTAATTTTATACAACAACTATTGAAGAAATTGTTTCGATACTTTTCTTTTTACTTAAGATTGTAGTTTTAATAGTAAAATAGTACAACAATTATATTCGAAAGTATCTATTTTAACGTTTTACTTTTCTTAGTTTTTGTTATTTTATTTTACTTAATATTAATCTCGAATATTTCGATTTTATTTAACTATTTAGTTGTCTTAACTTAGCTAAATAATATTTAATAATTATCTATTAACGTTATTATTTCAACTTTGCTTATTATCTCTAATATATAAGAGTATTAATCATAGTTGCGCTCTTTTAAATGTAATTGATATTATTAGAAGTAATAACAAATTTATAAATATAACTATTAATATAATTTGCAATAATTAAACTATATTTCAAACAATTGTATAAACACTAGATATTACAATATTTAAACTAGAATTAATTAAATTAAATAATATATAATAACAACAATAATATTCTTGTATATCTCGAAATTAATTTGCAAGATCTAGTATAGACTAATCGCGTCGAGTCGAGTTATTAAGTTCGAGTTAAATTCTCGACTTGTCAAGACCTAAATTAAGTTAGAATTTTAATATTGAAAAGTCAATTCGAATTACGATGTTAATATCGAGTATTCGAGTTAAGTTACAATGTTAATATCAAGTATTAACTTAGATTTTTCACTCGATTCGCCAAAATATGAAGCGATTTAATAGTAAAATTTGTAGACATAAATTGTGTGTTAAATTTTATGATTTTTTTTTTAAAATGTTGCATAGTAATGCAATTAAATAATGCATTTGATTTCTTTGATATTTGTATAATAACTAATTCAAGATTATTGTAATCTCTTGATTAGCTTCATTGTTATCAAAAAAAGTGCATGTTCGAACAACAATTTAGTTAACACATTTGTTAAAAAAATTATATAATTAAACAACAATTTCGTTAACACATTTGTTTGAAAAAGTGTATAATTAATGTATGTAGCGAAACAATACGTTTAGTAGATAATGCAACAAAGTAATGCAATTAATAAATTATATAGTTAAATAACTTGTATTCTTGCTATTTATTCTTAATTTTAATTATCTAAATATAACGAAGACATTTCGATTTCAAAATTTCGAATATTACGACAAATGTTTATTTTTCATCATTATTATAACGAATTTCTAAATTAATTGTTAATTGCGTCATTAATTACATATTTTTTTACTAAATGATTTTACTCTTTGCGTGAATAGCAAGCAAATTGCTATCTATATATATAAAGCAAAACATTAGTAAATGTCGTAAAGAATGAATGATAATGCAAATAAATAATGCACTTATTAAAAAAAAATTTAGTTAAAAACGCTTTAGTAGTTTTCTAAAGTGTTTTCAATATTAAAGTCTAAATTTTGTAATTTTTATTACTTAATTCGTTCTTGAATCTATTGTTAAAAGCTTCATTTTAAAGATTTTCTCGCACTAGTTTTTCGAAAAATCTCTTAAAAATCAATAGATTCGTAGACTTTTAATATTGACGAATTTCTCTTAAAATCATAGTCTTAGACTTAAATTTACGCTTCTTTTATTGCAAAAACTTAATTAATAGTAGCTTGTTGCATTACTTGTTTGCATTATTTTTTAAACTTTAGACGTCGTATTTCTAAGTAAAGTCTTGTTCTTATTCTTATTAGCTTCTTCATTGTCGCGATCTTATAATATCATATTATTACAAATTAGTTTTTCAATTTTCTTATGTTTTACATTAACTATGTTAGCAATTCGCAACAAAGAATGCATTACTTGAATGCATTACTTATTTATTTAATATGCGTCATTGTAAAATCGTAAATAAGAAGTTGTTTACGTTAATTATTTGAAAAAATTGTATCAACTTAAAGATAATTAAATTGGCAAACAATAATTTGATTAAATAATTAAAATAAGTGCTTAATTATGTCGCAATATAAGATGAAAAGAATAACTTAATTAGAAACAATAATGTAATAATTGTGATAATTTTCAATTGTAATAATATTAGATAGAGATAAGATTCTTAATTCTAACTTTAATTTTAAGCGCAAAAATTTACTTTATGATTGCGACACTCTTCTTTTTCATAAATTAAAAACTAGTTAACACAATCTCTAATTATTTATTGCATAAACTTATATAGTTAAATAAAAATATTAATTTACATTACTTGTATGCATTATTATAAAGATTAATCGAAAGCGCAAAATGTCAATTCTTTTTATTTTGTTTTTAATTAATTGCTAGTCGAAATCGTGTCATAATGTAAAACGTAGATTAAAAATTATTGTACATTAAATAGAACGCAAATCGAGTAACTCTTTACAAACGATTAAGAAAGCTTAAAGCTACAAATGTTTATTAAGAAGCGTTTAAAAACAAGCAAATATATATAAAGAACAATGTTCGAAACTTATTAATGAGCGAATTAAAAAAAGTCTTCATAATAATGCATTTAAATAATGCATATATGTTCAAAAAGCTAATTATATAATAGTTAAATATTTCGAGACAAAATTAATAAAAAAGACTAAAAAAAAAAATGTTGCGAAACAAACAATTATTAATGCGATAATTATAAAAATAGCATTTAAAAGTTAACATTTAAACGTAACAAAGTCTACTTTTATTAATCAAATATATATTATATTTAATGTAAAAAATAAGACTAATATACGCGTTAAACTACTACGAATTACGACGAATTTAATATTAATATGTCGAAATATATAATATTAAAAAGAACATTAAATAATCGAAATTTTAAATGTATATTAACATTAGTTGTTCTAAACACAATTAAGATTAATTTATAGAAAGAATATAGCATATTATTAACAAGCAATACTAATAGTTATTCGTTATCTTCTAATTAAATAGCTTGAATCTTTAAGTTTTTTAAGACTTCGTTAATCTATATATTAATTATGTTGCGCAATTAATATTTACGTCGAAGCATTAAGTAAATAGAGTTTCAACGAACGCGAATGTTTTGTATTAATGTTTAAGACTTTATTTTAGCTTCAATTTGAAACTTTTAAAAGCAAACTTTTCGCTAAGAAAAACTATTAATAGCAACTATAAAAGCGCAATCTAATATATTTATTAGCAAGTGCATTATCTCTTTGCATTATTTACTTAAAAAATACTTTTTTAACAATAGTGCACAAATTATTGCTTATAACTACATTCTTAACTTGATTGTTTTTTAATAATAACATAATGTTGTTATTTAAAAATATTAATTTAATAACTTTAATAAACTTCTAAGTCACAAGATTAATAATATAAGTTATACAAAAAATCGAGTTTTATGCTTTATCTTATAAAGTGTCGCGTCGATTAAACGTTTTTTTAAGTTTTTCTTTTAGAGTGTTATTGTTGCTTGCATTGTTTATAACAACATTAAAAAGCTTATTTTTAATATTATATGTATTTATGTTTTTAAGAAGCTTTTGCATTAAATAACAACTAATATGTTTAACTTAAAGAGACGTAAATTTAATAAGATGTTCACGATATTAGAATGCAATATTTATTTAATATATTAATACTTTTAGATAAATAACTTTTTAAGAGCTAGATTATGCGTTTAACGCAATAAATATACGTTGTAACTCTTTTAAATCTTGCTTTATCTTAATATAAATGTTATTGTATTTTGAAAAAATTATGAATAACAACTTAATGTGATGCACAAGAGTAAAATTTGAGCGAAGCATTTGTAATAGTTGTCGAAAATACTTATTTTTAATAATTCGAAAAGATAGATTTAAGGCAACAAAGATCTTGCATAATACTTGCATTTAATCTTGTTAATTAAACTAAAACGCTAAGTTGATATAACTTTTCTTCTATTAATTTATTAACTTTGCATTATTTATTTGCATTATTAATTAAACTTATACGATCAAAAGCTAACTTAAGCTATAAAAGAGAATTAAATCGTTTTCGTTTTTTACAAGCAACTAGCTTGCGATGTTTAAATATATTGGTCGTATTAGAGTCATTTATAGTTGTAGAATAATTTAGAATTTTGAGACAATTTTTGCATATTATCTTAGAATATTCTTCTAATGTTAAGACTATTTGAACAAATATGTTTTAAACATCGAATTGTTTAATTGCTTCAATCTTCTTAGTTTAAAATAAATTTAATTTTTTTTGAATCTTGTTTGTAACACTTTTGTCAATAGATGTTTATAATTATTATTGTTAAAATTAAGCATTAATATTAAGACTTTACTTAATATATTCGCTGTTCTTTTTTAATTTTAAAAGAGAACTATTTCGACAAATTTTATCGATCGCTTCTTAAAAAGCTTTTTTTTTCTCAAAAAAAATTAATTAATATTTTATAAATTTTGACTTGCGAATTAATTAAAATAAAAACTACTTAAAATTAAATTGTGCAACATCGAAAAACTAGACTCTTTCTTAATCGAAAATATTAATAAATTGTATGCATCGTTAGAATTAAACATTTTGCAATATATTTTACAAAAAACAACAATCTTGATAACAACAATAAATTATTCAAAGATAAACACTAATAATGTAATAAAATAATGCAATAAAGTAATGCAATAAAGTAATGTAAATAACGAGAAAATAATAAAGAAGAAAATTGTTTCGTTCTTGGCGCATAAATCTCTCGAAAGTCGTGACGTAATAAATTTAAAAATAGAAATTCTTGACATTATAACAACATTTTCGATTGCTTGACAATTCGAGTCAATAACTCGAATCGAATTAAGAATCGAGTCGATATTAAGTTGAGTCACGATATTAGTATTAAGAATTTAAGAGTTACGATGTTAATATTAAGTATTTAAGTTAAGTTAGAAAGTTAATATCGATTTCCAACCTAATGATTAGTCTAATCTAGTAGAGTTGCAATATTAAATATTGTTAAATAGTTAAATCTTACAAGTATTTTAATAATATTGCAATATTTTTCAAATAATATAAATTCTTTTATAATTTTAAGCAATTTTTAGTTTTTGTTATTTTTTAATTATTTTATATTAATTATTTTCTAGCTTTCGAGACGATTAATTTCTTCTTATTAATTTTCTTTATTGTAAGCTTTGATACTTTTGAAGTTTTATTGCGTTTCTTTCTTTATTTTCTCTATTATATATTATAGATTTTGCAATTTAAATTTATAGTTAGTATCTTAATTTAATTGCTAACAATATCTTAACAATAACATTAAATTCTAAATATTTTATCTTTATTATTATTTATATTTTAATTCTTTTTTATAATAAATATAGTCTTATTACAAAATCTATATATTTTGATTTCTCTTATATTAACAAATTGTTATAGCAAAATTTTGTTTTTAATATAATTATTCAATTGTTTTAAGTTTTTGAATATATTATCTAGTATAATTATTGAAAAAAAGTAACTAATATATAGTTTGAAAAATATTTTATATTATTTGTTTGGTTTTTATTGTAGTATCTTTTTCCGAAATTAATAAATTTTAAGTTTTTTTTTCTTTGTATTGTTGTTTAACGCTATATATAATTTTGTTTCTATATAATAATTAAAATTATATACAACATAACAATAAATATATTTTTAATAATTTTACATTCTGTAACTCTTATTATCTAAGAAATCTTATAGATATTTGCAAAAATATTTGTCTAATATACAATTTATTAATTTTTTTATATTGGAATCGAGATCTTAACGTCTCTCTAAGTTTATTTACTTTTTATTTAGTATTTAAAAATTGTTTGATATATTGTTTTGCGCTATATATCTCTTAACTTTAAGCAGAATCTTTATCTCTTTGCGTTAACTAGAAAAATAAAAATAAAAACAAGTTTGCAAAAGTTTGTATTGTATAATATATTCTAGATATTATATTATTTGTATTAATAAATTCGAAAAAATTTGTTAAAAAATTCTTTTAATATTAAAGTGGTTTAGTCTAATTTATATGTTTGTATTATTATTAATATTAAGAAATTAATACAATTATTGCTTAAGTTTTCGAATAAATTAAAGAGTTTTATTTTGTCTCTTTTTGTTATAGAATTAAAAAAAAAATATTTACAATATAGATTTTAACAAATAATCAAGCACAATTATTTAGATTTTATTTAATTTTATAATTTGTAAAATTTTTATAATAATATTTATAAAAATAATAGTTTTAAAAATATTATAAGAGTTGTTAATACTATATAATAAAATATATTAAAAAATTGTTATATCTTTTTTTGCAATTTTTAGTCTAGCAATCTAAGTATCAATTTCGACTTAACTTAGTAAAATATCTGCAATATATATATTCTTTAAAAGATATTATTATTCTATAATATTTAATAGTATTATTAGATTTAAAGTAATTGAATTTCTGTTAAAAGATAATTTATTTAGTAGTCTTATATATAGTATCTCGAAATTATAGTACTAAAATCGAAGTTTTTATTATTTATTGTATAGATGCAATTTATCAATGTCTATTATATATAATTAATTATAAAATTAGATTTACTTAATATATTATTTCTAAAATTCTTAGATAATTCTATTTCTAAACTAGTAAATATTGCAATTATATATAAGTATTTTTTTAAAACTTGAAAGTAATATAAATTAATATATTGTATATAAACTTATTTTACTCTATATACTTTGTATTTTCTTTATTTTTGTTATTTTTGTTTGTTGCAAAAAAACAACAATCTTAAATTTATTATTGTTTAATATTGTTGTATCTTTAGAACTTTAAGGTAATATAATAATAAGTACTATATTTAACAAGTTATATATTAATAATATTGCTTAAAAGATTAGATCTTTGTTAAAGTTAATTTTAATATATCAAATTATATTAATCTAAATAGTTAATAAAGTTTAAATATATTAGATTTGTTGCAATCTAGATATAAAGTTAAATTAATTTTAAATCTTCTTAATTACAAAGTTGTTTATAATATATTTGCTACTATATATATATTTAGTATTATAGATAAATATTGTAATATTATTTGTTTTAATATTTTTAAAACAATAAATAATGTAAAAATTATTAAAGACTTAAGTTTAATATTATATTTAAACTTGTTACTTTGTTTAAATTAATTATTTTGCATATTTGTATTCTTATTAGCAAAATTTTTTTTTTGTTATTAGAGTAATTCTTCAATCGAAGTTAATATTATTTTTACAATCTTATTTACTCGATCAAGTCTTGTTGAGTTTGAACAGATTTAGAAATTAAGTTCGATAATAGAGTTTTTAATCTAAAATTTTACGTTAAGAACTTAATCTAGCTTGATCGAGATTTTTGTAGAACATTTTATCGAATATATAGATTTTAAAGTTTTGATTTCGGGTTAATTTTCAATAATACATATTTTGGAAATATCAATTTAGCTAGTACGTTAAGATATGCTAGCTATATATGGCTAGCGCAATTAAATTAAATTAGACTTCTACTAGTATAGACAAGTCAAATTTAACAATTAAATAAATCTTTTAATTTAACTCGATTAATCGAACAAACAAACTTCTAATTTTAACTCTTTGAATTAAATAGAACAAACTTGTTAAGCTCTTAGTTTAATCTAAGAGTTATACTAATTGTAGATATTGTTTAAAAATATTGCAAAGTTAAACTTTGTTATTAATAACTTTTTATTTGTAAAGTTTTTGTTAATATTGTTCGATAAATATCGATAATTTGTCTTAGCATTTTTTTTATATTAAGTTTAGCTTAATATTTAGATCTTTTCGATAATTTTTTATTTTCTTAGATATATACTATACAATAGTTTTATAATTAAGCAAAGATTATACTATTCTAAAGTTGATTTGCTTTATTATTGTTATTAATAATTTTAAGATAAGTTTAATAATTGTTTGTATAATCTTCTATCTAATTATTAGTTTTGTCTAGATATAATATATATAGAATACTTATTTTAGCTTAAAAGATAGTTGTACTTTTAGTACTCTAATATTTGTTTTCGAATTTATTTAATATTTTGTTAACGCTATATTGATTCTTATATTAAATTACTTAGAGATTTTCGAAAAATAAATTAGTTTATATTTTACTTTTAAGAATTTAGTATTGTATATATATATATTTTTTTTGTATTTACTATATATTTTGTCTAGAACTTTGCAATTGCATTTTGTTAACTTTCTATATATTAGAATATTAATATTGTTTACAAACTTTATAAAACTAATTCTTAATTTAATATTGTTATATATCTTTAACAAACTTGTATTGTAAAATAGATACAATATTAAAAACAATAGAAAATTTTCCAATATATTAATGTCTATATAGCGCTTTGTTGTTATATAGCTATCGATTGTAACTATAATACTTATATTGATTTTTTAAAAAATCTTTTACAAATTTAAGATGCAATTTAAAAACTCTTCTTTTTCTTATATTGTGCAAGAGTTTGTTGTATACTATATTGTTAAACGCACTTTTATTGTCTAGATTTAGCAATAAGATTATTCTCTATTTTGTATTGCTCTATATTGTATTTTTTTTTTAATAATAAGTTGTAAGACTATATTTATCGATCTATATTTACAAGCTTTTATCTAAGTATTTAATATTGTATTGTATATTCTAACAATACTATGCAAATACTTTAATATAATCGACTTTAATATCTTGTTTAGTATATTAAGTAATACAATTAATTTATATATTTTTGTATTAAAATAGTTTTTCTATTTAATTTTCGCAATACTATTGTAATTGCGCTTTTAAACTTAGTTAATTATATTTTGTTTTAAAAATATCTTTTAAATAGTAAATACATTTGTTTCGATACGCTATTAAATAGTTTGCATATTACTTTGTCTATATAGTCTATATATTCTAAAGCTTTATTAGATATTATCTTATATATAATTCTTCTAATTTTGCAATATATTAGTAAAGCGTTGTTATTAATTAAAGATAACTATTCGAAATCTTCTATATTTTCTATCGAGATTTCGAGAGATAGCAAAAAATAGATTTAAAATATTGTTTTTGTCTTCTTTTGTCTTGTTGTAACAATATTAAAAGTATTTTTTCTAATAAGAGAAAAAACTATTACTTAAGTTAATATTTTTATAATTATATTTCTTGTTTACTTTGTAGTTTCGAATAGCTTTTTTAAAAATTGGTTTGTATTCTATATAATATTGTAATATTTTTTAAATTTTTGTTTTTTAATAATCTTGTTTTTTTTGTTATATGTTTTTAATATATTTTATTTAATTGCTAATAAAAAAACAACTTTATTATATTTGTTATATTTTTTTAACAATTTCTATATTTTTTTTGTCTATTTTGTTTTAACAATTTTGTAAAATCTAGTTTATAGTATAGAGATTTTAATAATCTTCTTTAGTATCTTAAATAATTGCTCGATATATATGTTAATAGACTAGCATTTTGTCTTTTGATTTAATAGCAACTCTAATATTTGTTAATTTAATATATTAACAAATATCTTTCTAATTATTGTTATTTAGTTGCAACGCAATCTTTGTATCAATTTTATCAACAATTTGGAACAACTCTCTAGAAGCTCTATTAGCGATTCGAGACTTTCGAGATTGTTGTGTTAATATCTTAGTCTTAAAGCTATATTAGTAGATTTAGTTAATCTTAAGCTAGTCTTAAGCATTATTAAAAATTTAAGAAATACGTTAAGCGTTATTTAAATATTACTTGTATTGTTAAAACTCGTCGAACGCAATTTAAGAACACTATCTATTATGCGCAATCAATTATACGTAATTAATTACGCGCAATTAATTGCGCAATTGTAGAAGATGCTTTTGTCTATATATTATTTTTGCGTAAAAATCTTACAAATCGTTTGATTTTGCTATACAAATTACTATAATGTAAGAAAATAATAAAGATCTAATTAAAGTATTGCAAGAGTTTGTGCGCATCTCGTACATCATAATTATACTTTTTGTTAAGTCTTTTTTGATCTCTCAAATGCAAGCTTCTCGTTGTCTCTCGAACGTTCTCGAGATTAATCTTGAGTTACTTGAGCTCTCTTAGTATCTTGAATTTAGAAGATCGATTCCCCAAATTGCCAATATTCTTTTGTACTCTTAGATCTATAATTGTTTCTACTAATAAATAGTCTAAGAAGTTCTTTATCTTTGTATTACTTTTATATTGTTTTAATCGTTTTGTAATACTATTTATTATAAATATTAAATCTATAGTTGTTTGAAATTTGTAATAATCTTGCGTAATTTTATCTCTTAATAATATTAGCAATATATTAACGTAAATTACTATATTAATTAGCTTGTTAAACAAGAAATATTATTTAAAATAAAATAGATTCTTTTAGATAAAATAATGCAAATTAAAGTCTCTTATTAGAATACTTTCTCTTAATATATATAGCGCTATTTTAATCTTTAAAAGACTTCTTTTTTTGTAAATAATCTTGTAGTTTCTAGACAATAAATTGTGCACTTTGTAAATATATATTCTTTAATAGATTGCTTATGTATTATTAATTTCTATTTATAATATAATAGTATTTATATCTTTAAAATATTATATTAAGTATTAAGTATTACTATTAATCTTTTTGTTAATATAGAAACAAATTTTGCTTCTATTGTTTTTTTGCGCAAAGTCGACGCTTATCGAACAAGGAATCTTAGAGCTCTTATTATATTGTTAGAGTTTCTATATTACTAAAATATTATAGTCTTTTATCTTTTTCTTATATAATAATATTACTATTATTTTGTTTCTAAATTTATAGATATTATATTTTAGTATACGAAACTTATTTTTTTAAGATATTAAAGCTCTTTTTTTAATATTTTTAATATTTTTTAAAATGTTTGCAAGACGTCTACTTTGTTTGTTAAATCTTTGAACAAAAATATTATTAATATAGTTAATATTAAAGTTAGCTTGTTTAGTCTTGTTTTCTTAGTTAGATAATTTAATATAGTACTTTCTAATATTGCAACAATACTAAGTAAACAACTTTTGTTTGTCGAATATTCTTGCTTTCTTTTTAAGTTATTCTCTATTAAAGATTTCAAACTAATAAGTATCTTTGTTTATATTGCTAAGACAATGTTTTAACTATATTTCTATTGCATACAATATAATAAATTAATCTATACTTTATAATTTATTTAATTCTTTTCTTCTTAATTTGTTATTTATAGTATTAAATATTAAAAATTATATATACTTCTTAATATATTTTGTACTTCTATATATTGCAAATCTATTTATATAAATAAAGCTTTAAGCAATAGTTTTGCGTATATTAGACGCATCTTTAACTATTTTTGTATTTGTATATTTTGTAATTGTAGTTCTAATAATTTAGATATTAATATATTCTACAATTTGAATTATAGAACTATATAATTTTAATATTAGATTTATAATATATATTGTTGTTAATTAACTTATTTGCTATTTTTGCGCTAGCTATATATATTATTAGTAATATATATCTCTTCTATTAATTATTCTTTGTAAGTTACTCGATATTCTTGATTACTATCTTTAGATATATACGTTTGTTAATTTTAATAAATGTTTTCGCTCTCTTCTTCTCTATATTTTTCGACATTTATTTTATTTTAAGTCTATATATTATAATATTGTAGCTAGCTTTGCATAGACTTGTGTTCGATAATATCTTTTTATTTTAAAAATTATTCTTCTCTAGTATTTTTTATTACTTTTTATTATAAACTTAAGTATAAGTAGTTCTAAATATCTTTTTATAGTCTTAATATTTTTGCGCGTAAATAGTATTTTGTTAATATCTATCTCTTTTGTTTGATTAATTATATTTTTTGTTGTTATTAATATAATCTCTTAATCTTTTTTTGTTTTTAATAAAAATCTTTATCTCGAACTTCTTACAAATACTTTGTGTCAATAGTATTATATTAATACTTTTGTTAAAATAGCTTTAAGAAAATATTATTAATCTTTTGTTTGCTTTTTTAATATAATTATCTTTTTTTATGTAAATTTCTTTTTAAGTTTATTAGCTATTTTTTCTAATCTTTTTAGTTAACTTTCTATATGTTAGTAGTTTGTTAATAGAGCAACGTATTAACGCATTAGTTTCTCTATTATTCTTGTTAATCTCTCGAATTTTTTTCAGAATATTAATTTATTAATCTTTTGTCTATTAAGCTTATAAAGTACTTTTACTTTGTTTAATTTTGTTTTAATTGAATTTTTTTTGCAAAAGTACAATATTTATTTCTTGTCTATTTATCGATATTGTGTCGACAATACTTTTAATCTAATCTTAACAATTAAAATAAAACATAGATATTATAACAATAGTTTGCTTTATATCTCGATAGATAATAGATAATATAATAGTTTCTTTCAAAATCCGATCTCTATAAATTATGTATTTAATAATCTATATTAACAAACTTAATAGTTTTTAATATTATTGTTATAAAATTAGATTATTCGATTATAGATTATAACTAGATAATCTTAATTATTGTAACAAGTGCGTCTTATTAAGTAGATATAATTATTATTTATAGTTAATAAATTATTATTCTTCTTTTACTTCTTAATCTTTAACAATAATAGTTTTATTTATATTACAATTCTAATATTTTATAAATATTATAGTTAGTTTTTGAAACAATTCTTTAAGTACTATTAAATTGCTTTTAGTATATTAACAATTCTAATTCTATAAGTATTATAGATCGTTTTAAGCAAATCTTATTTCGATATCTTTGTTGTATTATTATTACTATTAAGAATCTTGTTATTCTCTTTATTTAAATATAATAGTTTCTTTGTTAAAAGTAATTTTAAACATAATTTAAAGAGTTTATTAACTTAACAACAAATTATTACTATTATTATAGTATAATAAATGCTAAATGCCTAACAATAGCAACTTGCTTAAGAATAATCGAAATTACTTAATTTGCTAGAACTATTAAATCTTGCAAGTAAAGAGAATAATAACAAAAGCAAATAAAATCTTAGTAATTTAGACTTTTTTAATTTTTATTATAATAATAGAATATTAAATATCGATAAAACTCTTATAAAGTATGCAAGAAAAAATATTCACTTTAAAGATATTTATCTTTTTATAATTTGTACTAAGATAATAATTGTTACAAAGAGTAATTAAGTAATATATAATAATCTATAGATAAGTTTACGCAATATTGTATTTAAGTAATAAATCGACAAGCTCTAAAATACAAAGCGTTGTATAATATATATAATATTACAAAGACAAAATAAGCTCTTCGAATACATTATATTATTGCTTATTAAATTCAAAAAATTAAGCAACATAATACTATAAAGTCTACTTATTTAGAAGTATATTATTTGCAATATTGTTAATTGTCGAAAATCTAAAGAGTATATTTAAAAGATTATTAGAGCAATTAAAGACGTTAATATAAATTTGCAAAATTAGTTAAATCTTATATACAACAATATTGATATTAGAATTAGAGTCGAGAATCTTCGACGTTTTAAGTTTAACATATTATTTAACAATCTATTAAACGAGCTAGATAAATTTAGGTACAATTGATAAGCTAAAACAAATAAAATTCATAGTATTTAAGAGAGTTAAATTCAAAGTTAAAGCAATTGCGATTAATTTAGTAAACAAAGCGCTAGATATAACAATTAATATAATTAGTATATAGACAATTATTAACTATCTTTTTTCTTTTAGTCTTAATATCTATTTTAAGACTCAAAATATTAAAATTGATCTTTTTAGTTTTTTGAAGCTAATTACTAGAATAATACTTAGTATAACTAGTTTTTATAGTTTCGTCAAAAATATTAATAATAGTTTAATTAAAATTAGCAAAATTAGCAAAATCAAAAGCAACAAGAATCTTTATATGAAAACTAATATTTAAATAATCGATTCTTATTGTTTTTGCAATTGCAATTGCAATTAATCGCAAATTAAAAAATATTATTAAGTCTACTTCAATAAATTAAAAACAATTACTTAAGTTATTTAATAAAATCTATCGATTGTATTGTATTTGTTAAGTTAATATTATTAAAAATATTACAAATACAATAAAATACAATAAAAACAAAATATTATAGCAAGACTTATACTATAAATATAAAAAAGAATAAAAGTTAAGTTATAAAACAAATTATAATTAAGTTCTAAATAGCTATTACAATAAACAAAATATTAACTTTGTTATTATAGTAGTATAATTAATATTAAAGTATCTTTGTATTAAATACAACAATGCATTTATCTTACAAAATGTTTTATTTAAGAATTTTTGCTAGTAGTGCTAGATATTAACAATTGCTATCGAAGCAAAGATTACTTAAATTAATTATACTTTTATAATTATTAAATCTATTACTATATTTAATATTATCTTAAATCAATTTAAAAAAAAAATAATTTTATCTTTCGAAATTAATATTACGCTATTATTAAGTTAAGACTAGTATATATTGATAACAAATTAATTAAATCTCGATTAATCAAATAAAAGAATAACAATCAAAACAAAGAATATCTCGATATTAAATATTTACTTATTTTAGACAATATAGTTTTTGTTTAAGTATAATTAGATAGTAGTATATTTTATATATTAATTATACTATTGTTATATATAAGACTTTTATTATGCAATCGAAAATAATAGTTAACATTCTTATTATTTATTGTAAGAAAGTCGAAATAGAATCTTAATTAGTAAACAATTATAATAATAGAGATTTATTGCGATGCATATATAGATTGTACTATACAATCTAATAGTTTATTAAGTAGCTAAGATTCTAAGATCTAAGTAAGAGAGATTGCATATATATTGTAGATAGATCGCTAGTACTAGTAACAAGTATTCTCAAGTCTATAGTCTAATATTATCTAACTATTCGACTACAATATTACAATAAATTTTCAAGTAACAAAGATTTATTTCGAACTAGAATATTCGAAATATCTTAAGTACTCTAATAGAATCTTTATATATATAGTCGATACTTTGCTTTTCTTTATTTAAATATTTAATATTATTTAAATATTTATAATACTATTGCAATATACAAGACTTAATATTGTTATTAAATACAATTAACAAAATTATTATTAAGTTATTATTAATAGAGTATTTGAAACAATATATAATTAAATATTGTTAAAAGTCTTAAAAAAATAATAAAAATATACTATAGCAAAGCTTGCAATTACTATAGTAGCTAATTACGTTAGTATAATTATATTTATTGATATATCTTTCAATATTATAATATCTCTAGACGCTACAATAGCATTTTTAATTGCTACAATAGTATTTGTTTTTATAGACTCGAAGCTAGAATTTATTTGTAAAAATAATATTATTATTTATAAAAAGCAAGAAGTTATAATATTTATTAGCAATATAATAAACTATTATTAGAATTTCTTTGTTAATCGCAAAATCATTGTAAATATATTAGAAAAAAATTAAATATATATTAATTTTAAGCAAAATGTTGCTTCAAAGCTTTCTAAAATATACTTTTTAAATTAAAGAGATTGCAATATAGTTAATACTATCTTTAATAAGTTATATGCATACAATAAGATATACTATATAATTAAGTTTACTTGTTATAATTATTTTGTTTTTGTAATATAATACAATATATTAAAGAGTTGCAAGAGATATATTATTATAGATTTTTGTAATCTTAATAAGATTACTAAGATCGACATTTTTTTTTTATTAATCTAATATTATAGTTTTTGTAATTAATTTTTCGTATATCTCTATTGCAAATGCAATAGAGTAATTTTATTAATTTAATATATATTGTAGTAATCGAAAGAAGTTTATTGTTATTAATTATTATAATCAAGAAAAATTTAGTATTGCTTTTATAAGTTACAAAGATCTTTTATTTTATATACAATACTAAACAAATAAACTACTAAAATTAATTAAGAATTTTGTCAAGATATATATAAATAATATTATTATATATTTAAGTACTTTAAATAAATATATTAAATATCTTTATTAAGTTTTTAATTTGCTAAGAAGCAATCGCGTTAATTTAGTATTCTTAAAATTATTCTTAAGATATTTGTCTATAAATAGTTGCTTTATTAACAAGTTAACAATCTTAATATATTAATATTTGAGAAAAAGATAAATATTATTATTGGTTTAAGATTTTTGATTCTATTTAAAAATGTAATCTTGTTCTTAAAATTAACAAAATACTTAAGATTGTTTATAGAGAGATAAATGCAACGCGCAAATCTATTACAAAAGCGAAAGATTATATTTATTTAATTAATTTTCTTCGATACAAAGAATTTAGCAAAAAAGCGTTAAGTTGTTGAAATTTGCTACTATAATCTTATTTATATGAAATAGATAATCTTTAAGAATCTTCAATCTATATTTAGCGAGTTAATAATTCTAACTTATTACAATAAGAAATATTATTTCTATATTAACTTAAATTATTTTAAGCAATAAGGGTTTGCACTTATTGCCTATTATAGATTTAAAGATTCTACAAATAATATAATATACTCTTGTATTGTTATACAACTTATAATATTTTTAAATAAATACTTAATCGAAATTGAAAAGAACTATTAACTTACAAAACTTAAGATTATTAATATAGTATAAATAATATGTAAAATTAAATATATAATAGAGTCTATAAAGAAGTTATTAATAGTTGTATATATTAATTATAATACAATAATATCTATTTTACAACAAACAAGTTCTATTCTCTTTAAGATTAATAAATTTAATTTATATCTTATTAGAGCTTTGCAATATCTTTTGGATTTTAATCTATTTATATATTATAAAATTAATAAGATAAAAATAATCTTTAATACTCTATTATAATTAGCTATTACAAACAAGATGTTTACAAATAAAATTAATATTTTGAAAGTACTTTACAATTTAATTGTAGAGCTCAATATCGAAAATCTTATTATATAAGTATTACTATTACTATTTAAATAGATAAAAACCTATTATATTATTTTAACAAAGCTTGTTAATAACTTCAAATAAAAGCTCAAGTTAATAGATAGAAAGAAATATAATATTTATTAAAATAAGATTTTAAATCTTATTAAACTACGCAATTATAATAAAATATTACTTACTTTATTATAATAAACTTCTAAATCTTTACAATCTTTATTATTAATTACAGTAGTACTTTTTATATTGTTGCAACAAATTTCTTAATTATTATTATCTTAATTCGAATTCGAATTAGATATTATATTAGACTTGCAATCTTAATATTGCAATAAATTAATTTACTATATAATAAATAAAGAAAGACAATAGCTATATATATTTAAGACTTTCGAATAAAATTTTTTTAAAATAATATATAATCAAATATTTTACAATAACTTTTACAAAATCTACAATTGTATAGTTTGTTCAATTTATATATATTAAATATTAAAACAACTTCGAATATATATAGTATATTGTTTAAATTGTTAGCTTAATTAGACTAAGAGTTACTCTATTTACAATAAGTTAATTTTAATAGTTATACTCTCTATACTCTTTTATATTGTTATTATATATTAAGTAGTAATATTTTTGTTGTTATAAACAAGTTTTAACTTGCTTTTTATTATTATAAATAAGTTTATTAAGTTAGTTCTTCTCTTATCGAGATATATCTAAATAAGTAAAGATAATTATTAACAATTTTGTTGCATATAATTAAAATATATTATAATTAATTATAAGCAATAGAGATATTAAGTTTATATTAGAGTTTTAAGTTGCAATATTTATTAAAATAAATATCTTTATATTTATCTTTACAACTTATTACTTTTAAATTAATAATTAATCTAAAAGAACAAATTAAATTATTAAAATAATATTGCAATTTTATTTTATAATATATTTCGAAAACAACTAAACAAAAATACTTCTATATCTTTAAGTAAAGTTAAATAATATTATACACTTTAATATAAGTTTTACGTTAGAAAGTTTGCTTACAACTTTAAGATTAATAATATTGTTAAAATATTTACAAATCTTTTCCCAAAACAATATAGTTGTTTTCGACAAATTAAATATAATAATACAAAAATAATTATAATATTTGTTATACAATAAGCAAAATATATTACAATTAAATATATTATACTATAAGAGATTGAATTTAACAAGAATCTATAATATACTTATTATTTTATTAAGAATATATTATATTAAGTTCATTTAACAAGAAACTATAATATACTTATTATTTTATTAAGAATATATTATATTAAGTTCATTTAACAAGAAACTATTAAATTAATATATTAATTCTTTTTGCGCTATCGAAGCAATCGACAACTAAATATATATCTCGAGTTGTTATTAGTAATATATATATATTTAGTAATCTCTATTGCAAAATTTAAATTAGCTACTTTTGATTTTAATTTGTATAAAAGAGAAATTATAATAGATTCTTTTTCTATTAATAACGCGAACAAGAATAAATGTATCTAAGAACTAAGACAAAATATTTGTTGTCTTATTTCTTAGAATAAAAATGCTTAGTTCTTGTAGATTAATATACTAAGTTGCTAACTAATATTAGAAGCACTTTTATATCTAAGTTCAAAACTCTTAACTATAAGCTTAAATTGTATAATTATGAATTTCTTATTAATCTTAATACAAAATCGATATTTAACAAGTTATTAAATTATAGTTTTAACAATTTTTAAATAATCTTAATAGATTTAATACTCAACGAAACTTCTCTTTCTTTAATATTACTTATATAATATATATAAAACTTTCTTTTTGTATTATCTATATAAAGCATATATTTTTCTTAGTTATTATTGCATATATATATTAAGAATTATATATATAAATAAATTTAAGAAAATCTTAACAAAGTCGATTCTTGCGCTAATTGTATATGCTCTTGAAATTTTGTTATTTTTGCTACTTTTTTGGTTCGATATTAATACAATTGCACAATCTCGACTTTTATATATATATAGTCTTTGTTCAAAGCTAGATTTTATATTGAACTAACAATAACGCTTCGAATATTAATTAAACTATATTGTTGTAATATTGCATAATAGTTGTTTGTAAACTTTGTAGAAATATTGACATCCTAGATCGAAGTTGTATATAAACGCACCAATATAACGCAATTTAACCCAAAATATGGGGTTTTGGACTTAGACGTGTCGCTGGAAGGCTGCTTGTCAGCTATCAACCCAAAGAGGCTTGGCGCAACACGTCTGAGAACTGAGGCAAGACATCCGCTAGGTGGGGATCGTGATTAGTCAGCCGGAACTCATTCTGAGTGTCCGATTACTAAGCCGCCTTGTCAAGAAGCAGGTCCAGAAATCTTCTTTCCTTCCGCCAAGTTACCACGTAGGTAGAAAGTCCTGGCGCCGCCGACAAGTTCAAGGCTGCTGTTCAGCGGCTGTTGCCAATGGTCGTCCGCATTCGACGTAGCTCCAAAGCTCGTTGTGCACATTGTCGGCGCTTGCCTGGACTTGTCGGCGACACTAGGATGTACTTATATCCCGTCATGTCTCAACAACTACGCCGACCCGATGAGTCCGAATCAACACTTGGTATGAACTCTGAGGAGACAATCCGGCTCGTGACCGTCTTCGATTGCAACCATGCCTCCAAGGCCCAAAGACCGAGGCTCAGGCTGGTGGTCGAAGCCAGAGGTAAGCAATTTCCATGCTCTCGTTCACAATTCCAATCTACGAACTGCTTCATCCCACTGTCGCATCTGGAGATTCTGCTAATACCATCTACAATCATCCCAGATGCGATCCTGGTTGGACCAAAGTTTCGATAACAAATGCAGTCTTGTGAAGGAAGCCATCTTACGGTTCCTCGAGTCATGGATAAAGGAAAAGAGAGAGGGGATGAAAGGGAGCAGACTCAAGGCCCCAGCTCAAGGTAGGGGGATAGGCAAGAAGAGCAAAGGAAATCCGAAGGGGCGGCGAGATGACAACCGTGGCGGGAACAATCAGGAATCTGACCCAGAGAGTGAACAAGAAGACGATTCCGACCGTGGAGATAGTGATCCAGGCTCGATTGCTCCCGCAAGTAGATCTGAATTAGAGACCGAGTCCCACGCAGATGGAGAAGCCGTGAGAGGCGGTTCAGAAGAAGAGCACAATGAGATCCAAAGATCAGATGGAGGTGCACAAAAAGTCAGGGCGGACGCTGAAGAAGCGGAGGGTGATGGTGTAGGGAGCAGTCAGGACACGAATAACAACGGAAATGAACCCGAAATAGGGAATGAGGCCGATACGAATAAAGTAGCTCCAAGAAGCGTTTCAGTAGACGATCACGACAGATCCCAAGGACCAGACAGAGCTGCACAACAAGCCAGAGTCGACGACGAAGAAGTAGACGACATTGTTGCAGTGGATGCTTCGTCAAGGGAGCGGCAATCGGAGCTTGCACGACATTTGCAGTCCGGGCAAGCGCAAGACGACTCATCTCAAAAGGCAAATCACGAGGGAAACCGAACGCAAAGCTTGCCGCCGATAGGAGAAGGGGATCCAGGGTTTAATCCAACACCAAGTACGGATAGTCAACCAGGTCGCCACCCTGATCATCCTCCTGATCATCCTTCGCCGACTAACCATGCCGATGACCGCCATGTTAATGTTTTCACCCCCGATAGACTTATTGCAGACTGTTCTCGCATCACCGGACCTTATCCTACACCTCAATCACTTCCACGCTCTGATCAGTCTAATTCCGCCAGGCTTCCGCCTCCAACCTCCATACCGTTGAAAAACCCTCTCCGCCTTACCGCTGATTTGATAGACATGGCCTCTTTGGAGAAGATCAGGAGTGACATTTTCAACTTACCCGACATCTCCAGATTGAACCCTCAGAAGCAGGGAACGGTTCGAACATTTATCGAATCTCTTTTTTGCCCAGAGAGGTACTGGGATCTTTGTCAGAACATGAGGAAAGTGATCTCGAAAACAGGAACTGGTGAGAGCGAAAACGTCAGTGAAGATAATGAAAACATAAGCCAGCATCCTGTCAGCCTACCAAATCCGGTCAAGTCATTCGTCTCCACATGGAAGGCGACCGAAAAGTACGCGCTCGAGACCGCAACGAAGGATGTGTGGAAGATGATCAGTATGGGCAAGCAAATGCTTTGCTATGAGTCGTGGTGTCGACTGGTTGCTATCTGGAATCCGCGTCATGTAGAAGAGGACGATGGCGTTCCGGTGAACAACAGCGAGGGATCCAACAGCAGGAATACCTGTAGTTTGAGGCACGAGAATCCTGTGGATTCGAAGGCTATCCGAGAGCTGAATGATTTCTTCAAACAGGAGTTTGAAAAACGGCGAGTCGAATTGCGGTTGACTGCTAGCTTTGAGAATATTCCCAGGACGTCGTCCTTGTTGAAAACTTTGGTGGCATCGCATCTGGGCTTTGCGGTTTCTATCTGCACGAATGGTACCAATGAGCTCGGACAAGACGAGGCTACCGTAGAATTTGATAAGTCATGGTACAATACCATGACGAGAGGTAAGACAGTCTACGTTCTTCATCGTTACCTGGGATGGGGTGCTTTGGCTATCGTGAAAAGTAATCAGTAAGTCTGATCTTAGACCTACCCAATGGATTCAGGACTGACGAACAACCCTACCAGTCTTGTCATTCTCGGCAGCATCGTCTCGCTCATACTGCCCACACTCGGCCAGCAATGCCGCTCCTCTCTCCGAACGCTATTCGAAAATTTGTTTGAGGTCTTCCTCCGCCCTATCCTATCCGGCAAGCGACTTGTGAAAACAAAGATCGCCCCACTTATTGGGCTTCGTAGCAAGGAGCATTTAGTTGAATACTGCAGCACGCATCCGAAAGGGTTACAGGGGTTGTTAGAGTCCAAACAGAGACTAGTAGATCCTGAGGTTCGCGGACGAGAACCTGTTGGCGTCGACAGTAACCAAGGAGCAGGAGGGGAGAAAGATTCTTCTAGTGATGATGCCAGCGACGACGAATCGAGTATTTTCTACGATGTCCGAGAAACACTCGGCTCTCGCGAGGAGGTCGATATCGCTTACGACAGGCAAAGATCCTCAACGCCTTCGCCCAGTACAAGGAAGCGATCAGCTAGTGTCGTTGCTGCTACAGCGAGAGGACAGAAAAGAAGAGGCTAATAATCCAGATTTCACTACGATTTGTTTGAGAGGGGTGTGAGACAGTGGAAAAGCGACTTGAAGCGTCAAAGACAGCAGAAGTGGCACATGCTGCGTCTCGTAGTAGCGATGGAAATCATTCGGGGTAAGGCCAGGCTTGTGCCAGAGAAGGGTAACGATTGAATACGACATTGGAGAAGGTGGGAAGATAGAGTGAGAGGAGCGAAACGGGAGCGAAGGAGGATCCGAAGGTGGAAAGAAAGGGCCAAAAGACGACGAAGAGTGGTACTTGACATAGGCGCAAGGTAAGACATTCCTGAGTCTTCGCATGAAACGAAAAACGAGAAATTCAAGAGTAAGACAAGTTTTCAGCTCCATGTCCAAGTCCATTGTGACATGATTCCTCACGTGCGTCCCATATTCCATTTCCTTACTTTACAATCCGAGCCACGGTCAATGATACAAGAAGCTACTTGACCGTACGAGACAACGCTGCGGTAAGTCATGACATCACTATGTTCTCAAGCTCAACTCCGATCGTCTCCTTCTTCCCTCGTCCACCACTTGTCTTTCCTCCTTCGTGCTACTCGTCCTTGGTCGCTCTGCCTGCCCGTTTTCCTTCTCCTTTCCTTCTCCTTTTCCGCTGCCTTTGGGGAAATCAGCCACTACCACTTCTTGGCCGCTCTCCTGACGTCCACGGTACAATCCACGGCCATGTCGACTTAGTCTTTCTCGGACTTAATCGGCTTCAACTTCGACTTCGTCATTACTGGCGGTGGCACTGTCGACTTGGTTCTTGTAATCAAATTCTCAGAAACAAGCAGGCGTGTCCTAGTGCTTGAAAGTGGGGAAAGCATCACCAATGATGCCACAGTTCATCATCCCGCGGCGTAGATGAGCTTGTTGGATCCGGACACAGCATGGCAGCTGGAGAACGTCACCCGCTCGAAGAACCACATCATCATGATCTGCAGCCCGGGCTCAACGGTCGCCTCGGAAAGCAGTCCCAGGGTGAGGCACTGGGAGGCTCATCTACCTTCAACGGCGCTGCTTTCATGGGACCTCTCAAGCTCGGTAACGATGCGTGGGCGAAGCTGGGGAAGCTGAATCAACGTTACCACGCCCTTCTCCCATACTACAAGAGAGCCGGCTCGGTCCAGCTGCCTGTCGCAAGCACATGCAATGCGATGGCTGTTGGTCTCGTCGATGCCTCCAGTCTCGATGCCGGTCCTATTGCAATTTACTTTCCCGGCTTGGTCCAACAGCACCCGCTGGCCAAAGCTTGGAATGAATGATTCTGTGGTATGGTCAACTTCTATGCTGCGAAAAAGTTGTGCAGAAAGCCAGCCGATCCAAAAAGCGAGCATTCAAGGTTTTCTGAACTTGGTCCAGATGCAGTGACTGCCAAGAAGGTCAAACATTCCTTCCAGCTTCCCCAAAGGTATCGAAACCAGATGTAAGTCTCGCCTTCATCACATCACACTCTTGTTGAACAGATGACGACCGAGAACGAGATTGCAGCCAGTCGACCGTGGTAATTGAGAATGGAGAATTGAATTGCACGCAAAAACCTTGCATCGTTAATGTGGCGTCGGCAAGAGTGGGAAGAAATCAGAATAACCCACACCTGGGCCGTTAGCAATGTACCCATATAGCACTCCTAGAGTGGTCCACCAATTCAGCAACGGCGCCACGGAGGCCGTGATAGGCCAAGAAGCGACCAGGTAGCCCTGGTTCAACCTACCTACAGCTCTAGTATGCGTTTGGCGGTGGCGTTGGGTAGTGGAAGTGAGCGGCGCTACAAGGCGGTGACAGGCGAAGGGTGGTACTGGACAGTTGTACGGGGCGGTGCCAGGGGGTAGTGGATGTATTGGCCGAGGCCGCAGAAGGTAATCTACGGTATGTGAGATTGGGCGTGGCTGGATCTTTCCATCCATAAACCTGCAAAATGTTCCTCGTTCGAACTGATTACGTTCATTCCACTAAGCAGGAGTCGTCATCTTATCGCTCGCTCGATGTCTAGAAAATTGCTTTGAACAGGGCGAAGCCTTATGGATTTGACCCGCAATCTCGACAACCTGTCACGTTCCCATCATCCCCGTGTTGTACCCCACTTGAGCCCTTCTCATCCGTATGTTGTATTCCACTTGAGCCCTCCTCATCATTTATGATAGCTTCCATCATTCATGGTGGCTTGACTGCGTTGGTCGAGGGAGTCTTCGTCTAGGCTCTTGGGTAGTGCTTGAGCCAGGAAGGAAGTCTGGACGTGTACACATATTCGGTGGAGCAGATCCACTCTCCAACGAGGAGGAGACACCAGGTGGCGACGACAACGGCTGAGGGGACAACTTGGTATTTGTGGGGGACTCTGCAGAGTGCGAGGAGAAAATGGACAATTGACGCCACGAGCTCAAAGTATGCCATATAATGTCGACCGAAGTGCCAAACCTATGCTACAAGATTAGTAGGTTACTCAACAGAGAGAGGGCAACACCTTTGTAGTACATTCTTGCTCCCTAAGTATCGCCAAAGTTGCTGACTGGTACCAACGTCATTAATGCATGTGAGCTGCGCTGTAGTGGCAGAGTATAAGACGGCGGCATCACCATTGAACCTTGAAGCCCTTTCTCTGGCTTGTTGATGATTGGGCGATGTATGGACCATGAGGTACTCTGTGAGAAATTCCTGTACAACGACTGCGGTGGCGTTGTGTTCTGGAAGGCCTGGTTCGCATCGGGATTCCATGGTGGCAGAAATGGTAAGATGGAGACAGAGTTGCAATGCAAGAATGTTAGGTGGAATCAGTCAATAAATAACATCCGTGATCGTTCATCATGACACCAGGTTTTTTCTTTCAACTTTTGTTTGCTACGGAGACACAGATCAGGGCATGTGAAGCTTGTCACCTATTGGTCGCGGAAAGAGACCAAGTAACTCAGCACAATTTCAATGTGAATTCTATTGTAGCTCAACAACACGCGTCCGAGATGTTGAGGCCAGTGGTATAGCAATCAATAGTTATCCTCACCAGCTGAGCCACTCTGATCGGCAGACATCCTCACACCGCAAGTACTGCCCTTCATCACAAAACCACAGTGTCCTCCACCTAGGATTCTCCCATGCAAGGCAGCGAAAACAAGATCTTTATTAGGTGTGATGTCACGGTCCGCCGCGAGCGCGATGAGCGGTTTCTCAACAGCAGTGGCTTCCAAGTCCACCAAACCAACTTCGCCCATCAGAGACGATCTCAGACTATGGCATCCAACGATACAGACTTCGTAACGCGAACGGCGGTAGAATCGGAATCAACACCTACCAGAGTCGTCTCAAATATCAGTCAAAATAGATAGCGAGCCTATAGCGGTTTCTGGAGTTGTTTGGCTCATCAAGTATCTGATATAGCGAATTCTTTCTGCGCCTCAAGGCGCGTTGCTTCGCCGGGGAGCACAACTTCTATTGCGGATTTTTTGCCTCCAGTGCTACCTATGTCACCAAGCACAAGTAGGGGTGCACTTCGCAAGTTGGCTGCATTCCGCATCTTGCGCGGACGAGTCCGTCCATGAGTCAGAAGACGGGATATTTATCACGGAGATATGGAGTCAGGATTTCGGAAAAGCATAATGGAGGTAAGACGATCTAGTCTGGACCCAAGAGCCGATGCAAAGTGGAAAAGACACATAAGGTAAGCCATGTTCATCACGCGACTTCTATTCGCCTAGGAACAATTGATACTTTGCGTGCCCCTATTGAAGCATAAATAATCGTTCAGGAATTATGGGAGTGCGTGCGCATTTTACATGGTTCAACAGGTTATGAGCCCGGATTTGCGTTGTGGTTTCCGCATTATTGCGCTAGCACAAAAGGCGCCAACTCGTTAGAACAGATTTCTATGTCGCAACCAGGAAGATGCCAAGGTTTTGATGGGACCATCACACAAATCGTGGTTTTTTGTGCAATTAAATTAAAATCTCTTTCGTCTATTCAATTAGCATGTAGTCGTGAAACTTTTAGTATATCTATATAGTCGACATTTCTCTCTATCTTCGCCTCTTCATTAGTAATCTCTTTAATCTCTCTTGTCGTCGTCGCTATAAGCAAGTTTGTCAAGACGAAAAGATTCTTCAAGAAGATCGTCGTTATTGTCTTCAATAATCTCTCGTTGTTTGCAAAGTCTAAAGTTATTAAATTGAAGCTTAAAATTAAGAGATAATCGACAACGAGTTTTCTTGTTCTCGCAAAAAAGTTCGCGAACAAAATTTCTTCTTTTAATGTTAATATTTATTAAATATTTTTTAATTCTAGCGCAAATTTTGATGCTACAAGTAATAATAAATTTAATAGTAATAAAAATGTAAACAATAAAACGTTTATTAATGCAACGATTATAATAAAGATCTTTTTAAATAAGAAAAATCGAGTAATTGCTAGAGAAATTGTTAATCGTCGCGAACGTTGTTTTTCAAACAATAGATTTAAGACTATACAAAAAGCGAAACGAAAAAAAGAGAAAAAAAAGAATAAGTTGTTTGTTTTAAAGAATTACACGTTAGTCTATATTGTTGTCTTCGACAATAATGTTCTCTTTAAATAAAACAATAAATTAATTATTATTTGTAAAATTAACAATTAATACTATATAACAATTTAGATTTGTGTGCAAAATAGAACAAAGTTGCATGCTAAAAACAATAAAATTTTGTACTATAAAATAGAATTAGAAACGATAATTATCTAGAAAAATTAAAAGTTTAATTAAAGATTAGTTTCAAAGCTTAAAAACGATTTGAATTAATTATTTAATATAATTTTACACATTAAGAAGTGCTTTCGTTTGCGATTTAAAAAACAAGAAATACTAATATATATTTCGTTCTTATATAATAGAATTAAATCAAGCATACTTTTATCGCATTTAAAAGATTTTTCTTTTTAAAAAAAATTAATCTTTGTAACAATAATTAAAACGAAAATTGCAAAGAATAAAGCAATTCGCGAAATATTAATTGCAACTCTACTTAAAAGCAACGAAATTACAACAACAAAAAAGATTATAAATATATATAAATGTAAGAATTGTAAATATATAAATAAGAACAAAGAAAAGTGCTATTTAAACGACAACAAATATTATGAACTTAATTAAGAAAATGTTAAAAATTAAATTAAAGAGCACACAATTAATTAGTGCATTTTTACTAAGTTTTCTATGTTTTTGAATCTAAGCATATTAAGTACTTTTATAGTCGTTATAATTAAAGTACGTGTTCTCGAATTTACAATCAAGATCACACTTAAGAATCGCGAGACTTTTACGTTGTTAAGAGCAATTGCAATAGTATCGATATTAAGATGTTTATACATTAATCTTCTTTAGCTTTTCTTACTTCCTCTCTCTTTGTATCTTGCTTCAAAGAGAATAGAATTGTCTTTTTCGACTACGTTAGATACGACGTCATAGATTCGTCAAGATTGAACTACAATAATCTTAAGAGAAAAAGTAATAAGATTTTATTAGATGTCGTACAAGTAACGTACGTAATCTTATAACAAGAAGAAAGTATAATAGTTATGTTGCAAGCTTTGAAAGATTGTTAAGAAGAATTTGTAAATTCTTAAGAGAAGATTTTATTTATGTCGAAAATCTAGTTCTTATAAACTATGCTAACTTAAGTGTTAACAAGTTGTTAACAAGTTCGTTGATATCAATCTTGTATATATAAATAGATAATTACTAGTTATATACTATCTTGCACTTCTTGCATACTATCTCTTGCGTTATATTTAATTTAATAATTTTTAAAGTCTATTACGTTTGTTATTTATCTTGTCTCTATTATTTATCTTTTATATTAGTATTTATCTTTACTATCTATTATAGCTATGCAATTAATATTTTTAGAAGAAAGTCTTTACAAATATTATTTACTAGATCTTATAATTAATTAAATTAAAAAATATACAAAGAATTAAAACTATATAATAATATAAAAACGAAGCAAGTTATTAAAGAGAAATATTATTATAAAGAGTTAAATTTGTTGCAACAATAACAATAAAATAGAAGAATAATTATAATTTTTTTTTTTTTAAATATATCAATTGCTTCTTTAAATATATTGCAAAGCTATAATTTAATATTAAAAATAAAAATAATTTAAAAAATCAAATTTTAATTATTGTTTATATAAAGTACAATTATTCTTCTATAAAGTTATTTTGTTTTAATTTTATAATAAGAAATTTACTATAAAGAATCTTGCTATTCTATATAAAATTAAGAAGAAATTTTGCAAAAACAATATAATAAACTTAATTTTAAAGAGATTTTATCTAGATAAAAATATTAGATATTTAACTTTTAAGTCTTGCAATATTTAGAACAAGAATGTTAGATAAAAAATAAATATTTTAGAAGTTTTAATATCTATCTAAATATTAATAAAAGATTTAATAAAATTATTATTTTAATATATAAACTATAAAATAAGAGACAATATTAATTAATTAAAATATCTTTTCTTTATATTGAAAAGTTTATAAAAGTTTTTTTATAATTATTTAGAGATTATTTTACTAAATTGTATTTATAAGATTAATAAATATAAAATATTGCTTTTAATTATTTTTAAAATTATTATCTTAAATATTATCTTTTATATTAGATTCTATTTTATAGAAGATATAAGTCTTATTGATTATATATAAATACTAAATATATTAGAGCAATTTTATAATTATCTTAATTTAATATATTTTATAACAATAGTATTAAATAACAATAAAATATTTGTACTTATATTATTTAATATCTTTGCAAATAATAATTATAAGATTAACTATCTTCTTTATATATAATAATTATAAGATTAACTATCTTCTTTATATATAATATATAAATAATAATATTATTATAAATTAGAAAAAGTTAATTTTTGCAAATAAATTATATAAAGATTTTATAAAGCAATAATAAATACTTTGCAAGATTAAAATTTTAGATCTATTAAAAAATAGCTCTAATATTTTCTATTATATATATTTTAATTTTAATAGACAAATTAATATATATAAAAGAAGTAAGCTAAATATTGTATTAATTAATTTCTATACTTTAACAATATTATTATATTTAGTTTATAGAAAAATTATTGTTAAACTTAATTCTATAATGTTAGATTCGAGTTCTTAATAATTAAACGAAAGAATTTGTTCTAAGCAAATTAATTAAGTAGCTTAATTTATTAATCTTGACAATTTAATTTTACACTAAAAATTTGAATTAAATTTCGATTTTAACTTTTGAAATCGAAATTTTATCTTACAATTAGTCTAATTTATTCTAAGTTAATAAAAAATAGATTTTAAATTTAAATAGATTTAAGAAAATAAATAAGAAATTATATTAAATCTAACAATATATAAGCGCAAAATTATATATATCTTATAATTTTTCTTATCTTTGTTATTTATAGAATTAATAAACTTTAGAAATTACTTAATTAAATACAATATAATAAATATTATATAAAAAGTATAAGAAATAATATATAAGAAATATAGAATATTATATAACTAGTAATTATATAAATAAATAAGAGCTTTGTTATTTTAAACTAGAGTTTATTTTACAAAGTATAAATCTAAGTAATAAATAGAAAAAATATATAACTTTAATTTAATTAATAATACAATTAGTTTTGCAAAAGTTAGTAGAATCTAGAATAATTAACTTTCTTATATTATATTTAATTGTTTATATACTTTGCAATCTAGTAATTATTATATTTAATTAATTTTTCTTCTTTTCTACTAATTTCTATCTATATATTTGTAATCTTTCTATATATATTACTTTCTAGAGAATATTTGCAATACACAAATATCTTGCAAATATTTTTAATATATTTAGTTTAAATTCTATTCTATTATAATAATAATTATAATCTTTCTATATATATTATTTTCTAAATAATATTTGTAATATATAAATATCTTATAGATACTTTTAATACAATTAAATTTAGATTCTATTTTCTTATATTAGTATTTATATATATACTTCGACTTAATACAACTATTATATCTAGATCTTAAGATTAATTTCTTCTATAACTATAAGTTAAATAAATATAAGATACAAAGTTTAATATTATATACTTTTTACAAGAGTCTAGTAGTTTAGATTGTAGATTATATTGTTATATAAAGTAAGTTATAGATATATTTGTTTAACGTAAATATATTAAATATAATATATAGTACTAGTTAAATACAATAGATAAATTATATATTAAATACTATATTTTTAAAGTAGTCTCTAAATATGCTATATATTTTGGATTTTCCGATAACTCTAATATAATTCTAGATAGACTAATCGCGAAAATCTAAATTTATTATATAACTCGATTTTATAATATTAGATTTAAGTTCTTAACAATTAAGCGAAAAAATTCGTTCTAAGCAAATTAATTAACTAGCTTAATTTATTAATCTTAACAATTTAATTTTACGCTAAAAATTTAAATCAAGCTTTATTTTCGACTTTTAGAATCGAAACTCAACTCGACAATTAGTCTAATTCTAGATTAATTCTAAAATAATTGTAAATCTTAAGACAAAATTCTTAGAAAAGAAAATAATTATAATCTTTCTATATATATTACTTTCTAGAGAATATTTGCAATATATAAATATTTTGTAAATACTTTTAATGCAATTAATTTAAATTCTATTCTATTACAATATTTCTTCTAATATATTTTAATAAATTTATTAATTAATAACAATTAAAATATATATATAATTATTACTCTTTATAATTAATATTTTATTAGTAATTCTTAGTATTTATATATTAACTTAACAAGATATAAAATATTAAACTTTAATCTAGATTAAATATTCTTTAAATAAATTTATTATTTAATATAACTTAATTAACAAGAGATTTAAGTACTTAGTAAATAAAAATACTTAAAAAAACTAGTACTAAAAATATACAATTTATAATTGTTACTATATATTGAAATTAATATATTAAATTTAGTTATAAATATATATTTTAGTTAAAAATACAAAAATATATAGTATCTAGTAATATATTTTTCGAAAAAACTTTTATTAGTTAGACAAAATTATAATATTTATAACAAGAAAATTATTGTTATTATAATTTCTTTAAAATTATAAAAAGTATATATTAAAGAATTACTAGAACTTACAATTTTTATAGATTATAAGAATCTTTTGTACTTTATTATTATTAAACAATTTAATAAAAAATAAATACAATAACTAGAATAACTCGAATAGTACAAGTTTAAAATATAGTATAATTTAGATAAAAACAATAGTAAAGTAGATATACTAAGCAAAAAAAATTATATAAAAATAAAGAAATTGTTTAATTATAATATACTTAAGATTAACAAGAACAAACTACTATTAATTAACAAATATAAGCTAAATATTACTCTACAAATACTTAGAAACAATATAGAAAAATTTCTAGTAAAAAAAGAAAAACTCTAAATATTTATTAACAAAATTAATAAATATATAAAAAAACATTGTAATAAATTATTGCAAGAATATCTAGAAGTAATTAAGACTTTTTAATTTTTATACTAATATTGTTAGTTTTTTCAAATAAAATAAATTATTAAAATATATATTAAATAATATATTTATTATTAGTAGAACAAATATTAAATATATGTAAGCTATAACAAAATTTAATATTAGAAATTATCTAAATTGTTATAAGAGAAAGTTATAATAAACTTTATTATTAAGTTGTTTAAACTAACAAATTTAGCAACTAAAAATAAATATAATTTAATACTAGTAATAGTTAACAAACTTGTTAAGTATTTATATATTATTATATATAAAGAAAAGTTTATAGCAAAACAATTAAAATATATTGTATTAAATTAACAAATATAGTATTATAATATACTTAAGTAATTAACTAAAGATAAGAACAAACTCTTTATATCTAATTATTAGAAGATATTTTTATTAATATTAAATACAAGACTTAAAATATTTATTGCTTATTACTTAATTATAAATAATGAAATAAAGCAAACAAACTAGAGTTTTAAACAATATTTAAGATATTATATTAACAATATTTATAACAATTAAGTATTACTTTTATCTATAATACAACTAGCACTTAATATAAAGATTTCGAATATTATTAAAATAACTTTATTTTTTGTTAATTATAATAAAGAATTTAATTTCTTTAAAAAAACCAAAAATATTTATTAAATTAATTAGTTATTAATAAAATAATAATATTAAAAAAGAAATATAATAGTATTTTAAAAATCCAAAAAAGATCGATTAAATACTAGAATAAAAAACAAAAAACAAATTTTTAATTAAAGAAAAGAAATAAAATATATATTTTTATAAAAAAAATTAAGACAAGAAAGTTAAGCAAGAAATTAAATTATATTAAATTTAAATTGTTTTTTATTAAAAGAGTAAAGAGATTAATTAATTACAAACTTGACTTACTTAAGAATATTAAAATATTTCTAGTTAGACTAATCGTTGAGCTAGGTTTCGATATTAACATTTTGACTTAATCTAAATACTTGATATTAATCTCTTAACTTGACTTGAAATTGATTTAAATTAACGATTTTTTAACTCGACTTAATCGACTCGCCAAGCAATCGAAAATGACGTCAAAATGCTAAGATTTTCTATTTTTAAAAAAATTCGCATTATTTAAATTACTAAAAATAGTTTAAAAATAATAACGCACAAATAACGTAAAAATGCATTATTTAAATGCATTACTATATAATATTATAAACAAATTAATTAAATTAATCAATTTGATTAAGTTAATTAATGCACTTTTTTAAAAATAATCTAAATTTTTCGAGTCTTGGCGAGTTGAATCAAGTTATACGCTAAGTATTTCATATTTACTCTTTAATTTAACTCAAATACTCAAGTTAAGGTTTTTGACCCAAATCGAATCTTGGCGAGCTAGAAACTTGACTCGAACTCGATAACTCAACTCGACGCAATCAATCTATTTCTAGTATTTTATATTTTATTGTTGAAATTAATAGATTTAATTATATTTTTACAAAATATTTTTTATTTTTAATTATAAAAAAAGAAACAATTTAAGATTAAGAAAATTCTATAATAAAAAGATTAAAAATATCTTATTACGTATAGAATTAATATTTAAAAATAAAAAAAAATCTAAACAAAATTGTTTTCAAATATTAATTCTATACGTAATACTAATCTTATTAGGCTAAAAATTTCAAATAAATTACAAAACAATCTAAATTTTAATAAACAATTTAAATTATTCTAATAAACTAGCGCGAGATGTCACGAGACTCTCTCGAGTCGATATCGACTCAATAAAGTCATTGTATTACAAAAGTCGTTTCTTCGAATTGCCAATATAGTTTGTATAATAGAATCGAACGATTTGTAAAATTTCTACGCGAGAGTAATATATAGATAGAAGCATCTTCTATAGTTGCGCAATTAATTACGCGTAGTTAATTACGCGTAATTAATTGCGCAATAATTGCGTCTATAAATTGCATTCGTAAGTCTTAATGACGTGCAAGTAATGCTCTTGACATTGCACGAGTAATGTGTGTCTTGATCTACTTCCTAAATTTTAATTCTATTGACTCGAGATCAACTAAATCTACTAATATAGCTTTAGAGCTAAGATATTGACACAACGACCCCAAGAGTCCTAGGTCGCTAATAGAATCTCTAGAGAATTATCTCGAATTGTCGATGCGAGTTTAATATTCTTTTTAGAAAGAATTTATTTTTTATAATAGAAATTAGAGATAAAGAAATAAATATAGTATTATTTTAAGAGATAAGCAATTGCAAAGAAAATTAAATAAGAATTAGAGAAAGTATTGCTTTAATATAAACAAACTCTAGACTATTATATTTGCAATTTGTCTTCAATTCGAGATCTTAGACCAAAACCTGTATGTAGAGCGAAGTCTATCTAGCTTTTCAATCGTAAGATTCGATATCACAACTTTCCCACCAGTTCCCGACTTTTGAACCCCTATCTTCGCGTTTCCTTCGTTCCTGCTCCTGCTCAACCTCCCTTCCTCTTCTACTTCACAGATCCAGATTATAATTTCAACACGACCCTCGGTCTCCGCTCGTCGAAGCATATCTGCAATTCTCGAGCAGCCGCGATAACTCTGCGCAACAAATTTCGGCGCCTCGCGTCAGAGAACAGTAGGAGAGAGGTGTCTCCGATCATAAGAGGAGAAGACGATCCGGAGTCAACAACCTTTGTAAGAGATTGATGGAACGAGAGAGATAATAAGCAATCAAGCATTGCCTCCCTAATCTTTCTCGTGCCCGACACTAGTTCCTCGATTAGCCAGGGTCAAGTCCCACGATCTTTTATCGAAATTATGGGCCTGAAATACTACAAGAAGATACCTGGTTTTTGGTCTAAAAACAGGTACCTCCCCGGAGGGTAGTGTGATTACCGAGAATGGGGGTAAACGTTACCGAAAAGGGGGGGGGGGGTGTAGAAGGGTTTCCTTAAGATAGAGGAGGCGCAGCGAAGTATAGTGTTGCCAGAAAGCCTTTTCGCAAGTCGAGCGAACTGCCCGATGGCGACGAGAAGAATTGTGCTTGAAGGGAAGCAGGCGGGTTGTAAGAATACGTGGGCATGCGAAAAGCCGAAGAGGCGCCCAGCATATTTGGTGGCGCAGAAAGGTCTCTTGTTGTTCTTGGAATCGGATTAACATCCGGGGTTCGAGACGTTAAAGATATTGTCTCCTATACGTTGTCCTCTGTATCGACACTCTCTCTAGAATGATTGTGAAACGCTGTCGTCAATAATAAGATCAGAACGGCGCAGATGTTGAAGCATACCTATAGTCTGGCTGCTGTTACCACAAAGAGAACGGTTCAGACGACGACGTAGAGACACCAAGGAACGACGAAAATGTTTGATATCAATCAGACTACGAGGCAGCTGATGTCTCAAAATATGTACTAGCGGGGAGTGGGAGAGTAGAGGTGGGATAAAGAATCAGGATAGGGGGCAGAGCCAGGATGGGGGAAAGAGTTGGGATTGGATGGAGAACCAACATGAGGTGGTGTGCGTAGATGGGGTGATAAGGAGCAGGTACATGCGGTGGGTATGGCGGGCGAGGAACGCTTCGATAGCGACATATAAGATAAGTAATAGGAGAATGATGTCGCAGAAGAAGGAGTCTTTTTCAAGAGATGTAAACACGAGGAGACGTTGTGACTCGAACTTCAGTCAACAAAGTAAAAGATATGTGAATCGCCCATGTTCGAGCTTCTGTATGGCGTGAAAGAGGGAAGTGCAATAATAAGATATAAGAAAGACGAAACAAAAGAATAGGGAGAAGACGAGAAGAGAGGAAGGAAAGAAAAGAAAAGAGACGAGGAGGTCTGCAGCTTCCTGAAACATATATGCGTATTCTTTGTCTAATCACCTTGTCCAGCATCAAACCATTTTCGTCTCCTAGCATATTGCTATCTTCGTGTTGTTCTTTCCAAATCTCAGGCCTAGCAGCCTCTGCGCACGTGATCTTTATCTCCCAGGATATATAAGTCGACGAAGAGACTCAAGTCGACGAATTTTGTTATTTCCTTTAATGTGAGAGTGTGCAGTCGTGTATCACTTCAGTATTTGCATCTTTCTCGGCCTCGTTATCTGATCGAGGCAACAAGCAGAAAACACCCCTCCATCCTTGTCTTCCTTTATTACCCTACATTCTGTCAAAGTCTCAAGCCGACCAAGTATCTGCTCCGTCAAGCATCTTTTCTTGTCCGGAATTGCTTCCGTCTTCCGACCATCGACGTTCGGCGTGAGAGGATTGGAGGTCGGCGACAACACCTTACAAGGGGAAAAAGAGCGGACAAACGAGGCAGACGGATCCATATATTGTTGTGGCGGAGAACGCGGAAGTTCTCGAAGTCGAGCGTTCTGTTTTTGCCCCCACTGTCTGCAGCGTCAACGATCCGCCTCTCTTGGTCTGCTTTGTGTCCTAGCTGTTGTCTTGCTCTTCCGTCTTATGCTCTTGGATGGCTGGCTTCTGAAGCCAACAGGTGCTGATACCAGACCGCCTCGAAGGAAGTCGAACCCCTCCGACCGCCGGAGTCGACTCCAATAAGCGACGACGGTGAACCAAGCTACTTGAGGCCCCCCCTCTAGCATGCACTCACCGATCGTTCAAATCAGGACCGAATAAGTCTCAGAACAAGTGATACAATGGACAAGACCAGAGAGGAGCATCTTGAGTTGGGCATTGGCAGGGCGGACCGTATTATGGGGGTTCGGCCCAAGAGGAAGGGTGGGGGGGGGGGTTGCGCAACTGGCGTGGTGAGCAGAGCAAGTGTACTTCGCGCTCACGGCGCTTGTTGTGCTGGTGGTGGGTACTATCGCGGTAGTGGGGTGGGTTCTGGTAGGGTGGTTGGTCCCGGCGGAGTGATGGGGAAAAAGGGAGATGGGAAAATGGAGGTTGGCCAAAGAATGGGGAAAACGCGCCACGGTAAGGCAGACAAGGGCGAATAGGTTTGAAAAGATTGTTACTGGACCGCAGGATATCTCTTCTCTCCTTCGTCCGGCGATGCGGTAAATCGTCGGGTCCTCGGCGAAGGTGCTGGCATCGATGCTGTCTGAATAAGACAGAGGCTGGATACCCGTAATTAGTATACTTTAAGCGGCTGCTAGATACTTGTAACTAGTAGTCCAGCACCTTGCGAGATCACTCACTCATACGATAATATCTTCCAGGGATGTGGTAATCTTGTTATCGTCGTGAATGCTGTCGTTCTAGTCATCTCTCATCAAAAGGCCACAATCTCCTCGCCTTTTCTTCACTCATTCCGTCGTCGCCTCTTCCCTCCAGCTCATTCTTAACCGCCCTAGACGTCTTCATCCATTCATCAAAGGCCTCCCGATTTACCTTTTTCGACCATTCCCACGCCTCGGTCGGGACCCAACCATCCGAATTGGTGTCCAGGACGCGCATGAGCCACAGTTTCAGTTTTTGGACCGCCTCAAAATCTTCATATTGCTTTTCGTGTTCGGCTAACTCCTCCCCACCCGGGAGGTACGGACAAGAGCCCTCCAATCCCAGCGTTTTCCAGTTTCGGGACACTTCAATCAACTCCTGCCGCACTGCAGCGGCGCTGTCTCTCCATGAAGTGTAACAGTAACGGAACGGTCTCAGGAGGGTGTCGTCGAGTGCCCGAGCAGCCCGTAGCTTGGGAACCAAACCCGTCATGCACACATCAAACGTTTGGCTGCAGTATATGGCGTCCTTGTCTTTCTGGCCGTACTCTCTTTCTCTTTTCCTTCCGGGCGGTTCTAGGTTGTCGTCGACGAGCGAAACATGATCAAGAAGGGCGGCAAAGTCAGGCGTCTCGTTCGCGTACACAAATGCTGGTTCCACACTGGTAGACTGCCAGTCAATCAAGCCCGTGACAAGAGTTGGGTCATCGTCCGACACGCAAATGTTTCGTTTATGTAGATCTGCGTGAAGTAAGGTTGGGGACGCGGCGTTCTGGATCAACGGACTCTCCATCAATTTCTCGATCACTTCTCGACTGATGTTCAGCAGCCGAATGTGTTCCTGGATAGACCCTTGATACGATAGTCTTTTATCTGCCTGGATCTCGGTCTTTGGAATCCGAGAGAAACCCGTATCAATGAGGCCGCGGCAGTATGTGGGTAGATTTCGCCCTGAGATCATGCATTAATCAGTCTCCGTGATCAAGGGGATATTGGGAACCAGACGAAGGATAGATCAACTTACACGGTCCTCGATTGTGACTGCTGTCGTCGTAGATTCGAGCTTCATCAGGATGGCAATTCCAATACGTCGCACCACAATGAGGTCCCAGACAGAAACCGTCGGCGAATGCGAGCTTCAAAGGTGGGTCGATGGGAGCATCTGAGAAGTACAAACTCCCGTAACCTGGAAACGCAATCGCCGCCATCTCTTTGACCATCATCGATAGCGCTTTGACGCAGAGCATGTGTTGGAGGCTAGTCATCGTGGACCACCTCTCATGCAGCCGCACGCCCGCCACATGCTCCATGATAATGTACTCGGCGCCGATGGGGTTGGAGCTGTTGTCGCTCCAGTCGAGGATTTTAGGCACCGGGAGCGTGGTGTGCAATCTCACTGATCATAGACATTGAATAATCAGCTGCTGTGATGCATCTCCTGCCGACCTCGTTGAGGGACTCGTGCTTACAGTAGGTCATCGTCGCTACTTCCGAGTTCGTGGTCAATCGTTGCGGGCCTGCGATCCGAGTCGCCAGTTTGGCCACGATTTTGGTCTCGTCATCCATAATCATAACGAAGGCTCGATTGAATCCTCCCTCTTTCTTCTCGTATCGAACGACCCTTCTCGCCGTTGGGCACAAGTCAACAGTCCTCTTGCAGAGCGCTGCAAAGTCGAATTGAATATAGCGTGACTCGCGCTCTAGTCTGTCTCGGTTCAACCATCGGCCTGTTGTGTATGTATAAGGATCGAGGGCTAAAGTCGTGTCAGAGACATGAGGGCTCGAAGAGAACCCATGGAGCGAAAGGCAGGGTGAAACGAAGCTTTGCTTACAAGCGAGCGGTGATAGCTTTGTCTTTGCAGCAGATGGACTAATGGATACATATGGCTCGCCAATGGGCATGTCTGGAGTGGGAGTGGGAGTGGAAGTTGGGAGCGTTGTCGCTCGTGCTTCTTCAACCTGGTTGACCAGTGAGTGCCGTGTAATTGGTCTCTCGAAGCTGAGATGCCGGGCTGTTCCCACATATTGCAACCAAGACCAACATCGGGAAAGAAAACCTCGCTCGCTCATTGAGAACAAGATTGAAGTCGATGTTGATCCTCTGTCACTACCTTAGCTGAATGTTGTCAACGGGCTCCGGCAGAACCCCGGAATTTCGATAAGCGCATAAGCGCGGGCGCTTGTTGAAGAGCCAATGGAAGAGACACGAGCAACTCCATCTTAGCTCCCATTCACAACATCTTTCTAGCCTGTCAGAGGCAGGTGTGATTCGACACCAACGCCAAATGTTTAGCTCACATACCAAGACTATCGGTGTTTTGGGAATGCCTGGCTCGCATCATCTGTCTGAATTGCTGCTGGTGTCTGCGGGTGCCTGTCTCAGAAACGCCTGTTGCGAGTGCTTGTGCATCAAACAGTGTCTTTCGGTGTGACGGAATTGTTTGGCTCTTGGTCTCTTCCTCTTCTTCTTGTCCTTGACTCCCAATGCCTTCGGAGGAGCATTGTTTGCTCGATTCATGTCAGTGTTTGCGCGTCAAGTGACTCTTCTCTTTGATCTTCAGCGCAATCTCTCCGGCCAGTCTTTTATCACTCCGGCAGAAGTCTCTATCTTTTCCCTTCCGCTCTTGGTATGCCCTATTTCACGTAGCCTGCTCTCCTTCTTACTCATCACTTGTGAGCCCTCCCAATCTTGTTCGTATCTTTCCAAAAGTGACATTCCGATTATCAACAAGTATAACAATGTCCAAAGCCATCTCAGCATTCTTCATCAAGCTTACAAACTTCGATATGACAAAGGAATTCAGCGCCTCGCATATATCCGGTGGCCGCATTGTGCCATCGCGCACACAGAAGAACGATGCTGACTTTCAGCTTCGCATTGACGCTGGCGAGTTAATTGGCACCATGCGCAACGTTGTCTTACAGGTCAACACTCAAGTCAAGAACACCGGCTTAAGAGACTGGGTCAAGAGAAATACATCTCATGGTCAACTAGCGAAAGCCTCTTTCGACACTGCGGCTGCGGATCATGAGATTGAGAGCCAAAGAGTCTTGGATGAATTGGAAGAACAGGCCAAGGAAAACATCTAGACAACGGTAAGCCAAAATTATTCACATCTGGAAAGTCGCCTACTGATGGTTTCTAGTGCGGTGTTGTTCCTGTTGCTGGGTCTCAAACGAAGATGTCGATGGTGAGAAACAGATAATGGGACTCAAGCATGGAAAAGAGATGCGCTTTGCTTGACGTTTGTCACCATTCTGATCTCTACACATGTATGAGACCCTGTCTACTTGTCGGCACTCCTGCCCAGTCAGGCTTAGCACCAGAATCAAGGGTCACATGACAGTCTGGGAATGAGCAAAGTACGGAGAGGACCCGGAGTTAAAATTGAAAAGGGGCAAACTTTCCAGGCTCCTTGTTCTCTCACGGTATCTTGCACGAGCACAAACACGAGCACAAACATTCCTTCCCACGGTCTGGCATCATCAGTCTTTCCCTTTCCCTGTCCCTTTTTCTTCATTAGTGTCAAGATTCTTGCATCTTTCCTATGACCTCCGTCCTTCGTTTGCCCTCGCACCAGATTTAGTTCTGGTCGTGTCCAGAACATGAATCTATCGCATTCTTCTGCACCGATGCCAATCTGGAGTCGCCGTCGCAGTCACACTCGGACCGGAATGAATCCAAAGGTCAAACAAGACCAGCAGCGGCGTCGGTGGATTCCAGACCGGCAATTGGCTTTCAAGAGCCTCGTCTGCACTGTAAGTGCCTTGTTGTCTGCATCCTTGCTCTGGACCGGGTTTTGGCCAATCAACACCCATATGTTCAGCATGACGAAAGTCAGGTCGTCAATACTTCATGGGCAGTACTGGCGTTGATATCGGCACGGTATCCCGATGCAGAGAAGATTAGAAACGGGCTTCAGGTAGGTGATCCTACTGTTTGCCTAGGCCGCAAAGCGGCATTTTTGGCAATTGCGATTACTGATGCGAATGATCTTCATAGTTGCTCATGGATCGCCAAGAACCGAACGGGGAATGGCTCCAGGAGGACATTGAAGGGGTATTCAATCGTACATGGTAAGTATGCCAAACGCGAGAATCTAGGGATTCGGTACTGACGCTTTGAATCCTTTAAGCATGATCGGCTACCCCAACTACAAATTCTACTTTCCGATCCGAGCCCTGGGCAAATACGAGCAGGTATATGTACCGTGGCTAACAGAGCACAAGGAGTCGGCAGCAAAGAAACACTAGGTGTTTTTCGAGGTACATGCATTGATATGAGCTACTAGCTACGAGGGACAGACCTAAATAGACTAATATAAGCATGCATCCCATGGCGACATGTACACTGAGATTCTATATTGTGTGTTTCGACGAAGTACATCGCACCTGCTTCTGCTTTTTAAAGCTTTGATCAGTGGACCACAAGTCCTGCTCATCGGACATTGCATACGAAGTAGGACCACACTTCCAATACCTGCCACTGTACGTATTTCTTTCATGATCCCTGACCGTCCCGCACTGACTCAATCACACATTGTGACTGATGTAATGACCAGAAGTCTCCTCACCAACGTGCGAAGGCCCAACTCTACCCATCTCAACTCCATTAGCTGCGAGCCCCCAGGACAGCGTATCTCTCGTCTGGCCATCCCTACTGCCAAGTCTTTGCCGCTGGTGGTGAAGACCCCACCGACGGTCTGCGGACTTTTCTTTCTTGCTGCCACTCTGTTTACCCCTAGTGTGCATTGTGCCCTGGCGATTTTGCATCGAGAACCATGCTGAGCCTTGAGGTTTCTTGGTTGCCCTGATGCTGCTGCTGCGGAAGAGGAACCGGAACAGGGGCCGCAGCGTGGATAAACAGGCACAGATTATGCCGACACAGGGCTCGATGATGGACCATGTGAGTGATTCAACCTCGACGTCTTGAGAGATGATGAGTTAGCTCTTGCGGCTGAGGCAGACGCAACATATAAACGTTTATAAGACAAATCTGAAGATGGGAGGGCGCTCGACCAAAGGTCTACTTACAGGTGAAGTCTACACGACTGTGAACCTTGGCAAGAAACACGATCCGGACTATACTTGCCACGCAGGCACTAGTGATGCCATTAGCGTCCAGACCGTTAGGGACGCAGAACAAACCAGAGAGCATACAAGCCACCGAGCAGAAATATCCCTAGCAGCCCTAGCTTTCGCTTCAACGGCATCTGCAGACCCTAAACTATCGGTATCGGCAAAATCAGCAATGACATATCGGACAAGGTGCTGAGCACAGCCGTCGTGATGGCCTCGGCCTTTAGATTGACGCAGTGGCCTTCCATCGTTGCGTACAATCGCTCCCATCCGTAGCTAGTTGGGATGCATTGGAAGACTGTAGCGAGGATGGAGGCCGTGTATAGCGTGATAACGCAAAATGCCACAGCATACCATGCGATTCTGAATCTGCGATTCTCCAGCGTCAGAACGGTCTTGTAGAGGAAGAGGAGAGAGGCTTTGATGGCGAGTTGGCAGAAATTGTAGGTGAGTTCGAGTGCGAAGGTGACCTGATGTGAGACGCAGCGAGTAAGTGTGAAGTCTGGAAAGAGTACGTGGTGTTCGATGAAGCTCACTGCTAAGACCTTGACTGTCTTGTCCACTCCGACTCGCACGACGTGCTTTCCGGTCCCATAATGGACGCCTAGAGCATCAGTGACTGCGTCTCTGACTCCCTCCGTTTTCGAACCGGCGGAAAAGGCTTCTCACTGAGTAGAGCTTCGGTATAAAGTCCTATTGCGAATAACTACAAACGAAACACTAAGTATACAACGCAACAGGAGAGGCGGACGAAATGTCGCTACGACGATGCTATAATCATCCAACTGCCACGGGATCTTGACAATTACGCGCCGAGTGACCGACCGTGCGATCGTCGCTATCGTGGCGCATGCCGTAAATAGAGTCGTGATGATTATAACCACTTGAGCCTTGTCGTCTTTCCAGTGCAGGAGTTCGTTCTCGATCTCTTCGGGCGTGATGCCTGATGCAGCGATTTCGGCGGGAGACGCCATCTTACGCGATAATAAGCTGGGTTTTTCGGAGTCACGACTCGTAGTTAGGGCAGCGTTGGCTGTGTTTCTAGCGATGGACTGTAGGTTGATACTCGTGGTATAGCTTGGAAGGGAGGGTGACAAGGGCCGGCGGATGCAGAACGTTTGATCCAGCAGCTAAGGCTGCCTGTCGACGTGCCTTCCACTGGGCTTTTCGAGGTACCGGAAAGGATTCGGATGCCATAATGGGCGAGGCTGAAACAGTCCTAGCAGCTGCCAGTCCGTTCGATACTCGCAGGGCGCGCAAACTGCAAAGGTCGAGAAGAAAGGATGGCCTCTGTTTTTCCTCTGAGAGCACAACCCGAAATTTTCTGGAAACAAGGCAACGCCGCTTATCATGCGGTGCGCAACACCATCCTCGTAATGGCGCTTGTCACCCCTACTCCTACGTATCCTCCCGTTAGGCCCGGCACATGCCCGAGTCGTAGTGCATGGTTTGTAGAACCATGCGTGCATACTTTGTCGAAACAGAGCGGGTAAGTGCAGCAATCTTTATCCCCTGGAGTACGCACCATAATAACTGCAACGAAAGACGGTGTTTTGTCTTTGTCGGCGAAGTCGCAAAGTCCGACTCGAGCTTGACCGTATTTCCATCGGAGTAAAGCTATTCCCCATGCCGCTCCCCAAATGAATTCGAGTGAGGCAATGAAGGGGGCAAGATGCCCTGCTGCGGCGATTTGCCCTTGTTAGAGATATTGGGACGATACTTGGGTGGCATCCATGATCCGCAGGTAGATTTTTGCAACACCTAGCGTATCAGAGAAAAACAATCAAAACAGTGATACGTGCATGATGGATGAGTTGCCAGCAAATGTGTAAGCGCGGTGGTAGACTAGACGAAGAAGCTGTTCGTCGTGGTACTACGAGCCTGGGATACCTCCCACCAGGCGGTGATAGCAGGGGAAGAAGTTCAGGGCTTGGTACACGACCTTCTGGCATGAATCAATGTGATTAGCTGAGAGGAGATCGGGTGGACTGGCCTAACGCTTCAAGAGTATGCCTCGGTCATGTCGTGTTGCGAGAGAAAGGAGAAAAACGTAAGAGCGGATTGTACCGTGCTTACTGTGGTTACACGGAGTCGGTAGCAAGAGGAACAGAAAGTACAGTGCATTGCTGTAGGTAGCCTCGTTGCGTCGTCGTCGTACTACATACATGATGATGGGTGTACCCACATCTGCAGGCTCCAGGAACATGAACACGAACACGGGGCAGCGGACTGGTCGTTGCAAACAGACTCCACCTTCCTATGTAAACGTTCCCCGGAGGTTGGTGCAAGGATAAGATATGATGTAATAAGCCGCGGGAGAGAGCGAGTCCCAGAATCGGATTGAAAGCTGGCTCATTGCATCTGGGTGCTGGTTCAGATTCCCAGCCACCATTGTTTGCTCCTCGCAGAACCCACGTCGATCGTGCATAATTTAGAGTATGTAGAAGATAAAGGTTTTTCGGAGGCTCTTGCCTAATCTTCGATCTTGTGGTGGCAAGCAAACAAGTACCAAGCATACGCGACAATGTTTAGACCGTTAGAATCTGTTCAGATTGCACCCCTTGCCAAACCTTTAAGAACCTTGTGTAACCAATCTTGTGGGCGCGGCGTTAATCTACCTTGCAACAATTGTCTGTCTCCTGGAGACTTTGTGGTTTCTATAGCAATTGATGCCTTGACCAGGCTTAAGAGCCTACGACCATCCTTTACCGGCGTGCTGCAGATGTCTGCCCCTTGAAAACAGCATCGAAATCGAGGACGTTGGTCTGCGATCGTTCCAGTGCGTCTCGGATCAAGACTGTGTGAGCAGGGTCCCGACTCTCGATCGCGACTTGGAATGGCTTCGGCTTTGTCACTAGACAAGCTGCAGCCTGTTAACATGATCTATGCACCACGCGGAGTCCAAAGTACCACATACCGATCTTGGCGTCCATGTTAAGCTCATGGCCGGGCTTCGCCTCGATGTTGAAGCCCCAGAGGATACGTGAAATGACAATGTAAAGCGAGGCTTCTGCCACAAAGATACCTTGACACAGCCGTCGTCCAAAGCCGTAGTGGAAATGGTCACGGTCGCGATAGTCTGGGCTCAATGCTGAGGCTGAGGAATCGAGAGAATCGCCTAGGAAGCGGTCCGGATTGAATACATTAGGGTCGAGGTATCGGTTTGGGTCGCGGCTCGATGCTGTCAAGTTTGGGAAGACGATGGTCCCTTTCGGAAGGAGCCGGCCATTAGACAGGTTGCGCAGCTCTATTCAATACGATTATTCAATTGAACATTGCTCGATTTAGTTAGCGTGATTCGAAAAGGATAAGCAGATTTGGCGACTTATCAGTTTCAATTGAATCAATATTCAATTATTGAATACTTATTCAATTAACTTACAATCTTATTTAATTGCTTCAATTACTTGTCTAGACGTAGTTTGTAAAGATTATAATTATCTTCTCTATTATTGTTGTCGTTGTCGTTATCGTTATATTTAAAGATATATTTAAAAGTTATTTTTACGTTCTTGATTTAAGTATTTCTTCGCGACAATTGAAGTCTTTGCAATTATTATTGTCTTTGCAATTCTTGCAATTCTTGTTATCTTTATAGATTTTGCAATCTTCGAAGAACATATAATAATTGTTTTGTAAATATAAGAAGATAATTTAATTTAAATTAAAGTTGTTTTAACGATTGTTAAAGAAAAGAAAAAAATAGATTAATAAAAAACATTAAAGAACAATTATACAAAAATTGAAGAAAAAGAATGTCAAGTTAGATACAAATAATAATATTAATTTTAATTTTTATACTTAAAATATTATTAATCAACGTTGTGCTTCTAGTCTTTCTAATACTTTTTTGTCGTTAAAAATCTCTATTTCTCTTGTTTTTTATAAGCAAAAGAAAGATCAATAACTAGATTAAAAGCTCAATTACAATTAATAACTTATAAAGAAGAACAATGTTATTTTTGTTAATATGTGCGTAACTAGATTTGCAAAGTATAATATTAAAACTATGTAACATTTCTAAGATAAAATTAGAAAGAAATTTGAAATAGCAATAAATTATAAATATGTCGACGTTAATAGATAAATAGAGCACTTAATAAATAAAAGAAAAGCAAATATTAGAATTTTACACAAATTTAATTATATAATATAAGATAACAATTAAATTTAAGTTATTAATAAATAGATATCTACATTTGCAATATATTAAAAAGCGAAAAACTAAAAGAACTCTTTGTAAAAAAAAAAGATAAAAAAGAATGCAAAATACAAAAAGAGAAGAAACTTAATTAATAACTAAAGAATAAATCGAATTATAAAGTTTTCTTTTTCTTCTTTTTTGTTATCTTTGTTAGCAATAAAGAGAGCTTCAAGAATTAAAGCAATTTCGAAGATAATAACTCTAATATATAGATTGATTGCGTCGAGTTAAGTTATCGAGTTCGAGTTAAGTTCTTGATTCGCTAAGATTCGATTTGAGTTAAAAATCTTAATCTAAGTATTCGAGTTAAATCAAAGAATAGATATGAAATACTTAGCGTATAACTTAGTTCAACTCGTCAAGACTTAAGAAATTTAGATTATTTTTGAAAAAATGCATTAATCAACTTAATTAAATTAATTAATTTAATTAATTTGTTTATAATATTATATAGTAATGCATTTAGATAATGCATTTGTATGTTATTTGTGCGTTATTATTTTTAAACTAATTTTAGTAATTCAAATAATGCGAATTTTTTTAAAAATAGAAAATCTTAGCATTTTGACGTCATTTTCGATTGTTTGACGAGTCGATCGAGTTAAGTTAAGAAATCGTTAACTTAAGTTAATTTCGAGTCGAGTTAAGAGATTAGTATCAAGTATCTAGATTAAGTTAAAATGTTAATATCAAAACTTAACTTAACGATTAATCTACTAATATATTCTTTGACGCAAAGAAGAATACAAGAGAATTGAAACTTATAATAGAAACAAGTCTTCTATTTAATAACAATACAATAATAATAGAAGATTTAAACTACAAAGAAAATATAAATAATAATTTACTTATAAGAATATAAGTTTTATCTAAAGATAACAACAATTATTATCTATATTCTTTAAATTTTTATTAAATAAATCTATATTATTAGAGTTTATAGAATGTTAAAAAAACAAAATTGCAAAATAGTCTTAAAATAATAAAAAAATCTCGAAGAAATCTAAATAAATATATATTAATATAATTAGGGTTAGGGTTAGGGTTAGGGTTAGGGTTAGGGTTAGGGTTAGGGTTAGGGTTAGGGTTAGGGTTAGGGTTAGGGTTAGGGTTAGGGTTAGGGTTAGGGTTAGGGTTAGGGTTAGGGTT